>Ga0307515_10000252_pt1 | contig 132500 bp, 142 predicted proteins | sample 17_EM_MG_FD_194513 | JGI IMG/M metagenome (GOLD analysis project Ga0307515, IMG submission 194513) | Populus trichocarpa ectomycorrhiza microbial communities from riparian zone in the Pacific Northwest, United States - 17_EM | ecosystem: Host-associated > Plants > Roots > Unclassified...
GGTCTTGTAGCCCTTGGCGATCTCGATCTGGTTGACCATTGCCTCGACCATGTAGAGGTCGGCGGGCACGCCGACCTTCGGCACCAGCAGCGTGTCGATCCGGTCGCCGGCCTGTTCCATCAGGTCGACCACGTCGCGATACATGTAATGCGTATCGAGACCGTTGATGCGGACCGAGATCGTCTTGCCCTTCGCGCGCCAGTCGATCTGGTTGAGCGCCTGGACGATATTGGCCCGCGCCCGCTCCTTGTCCGGCGGTGCCACCGCATCCTCGATGTCGAGAAAGATGTAGTCGGCGTCCGAATTGGCTGCTTTCTCGATCATCTCGGGGTTCGAGCCCGGCACGGCGAGTTCGCTGCGCTGCAGGCGCAGCTTGCGAAGATGGTTGATGGTATGGCTCACGAAATCCTCCCTCTGGTCTTTTCTCAGGCCGCCTTGGCGGTCGTCGTCGCGTTGGCGGCGCGGAACTGGCTGATTGCCGCGCCGACGCCCGAGCCCGGCTCGATCTTGACGCCGCAATCGAGCAGCGTCAGTTCGGCGGCTCCGAGCGCACCGAGCACCATCACTTCGTTCAGCGAGCCGAGATGGCCGATGCGGAACACCTTGCCCGCCACTTTCGAGAGGCCACTGCCGAGCGAGGTGTTGTAGGTGCGGTAGGCGTGCTTGATGACTTCCACACCGTCGATTCCGTCCGGCAGGCGGATCGCCGAAACCGTATCGGAGTGCCACTTCGGTTCCCTTGCGCAGAGTTTCAGGCCCCAGGCGGAAGCCGCGGCGCGGACACCGTTGGCGAGATGATGGTGCCGGGCGAAGATGTTCTCCAACCCTTCCGCGAAGATCAGATCGAGCGAGGCGCGCAGGCCGCGCAACAACTGCGTCGGCGGCGTGTAGGGGAAATAGCCCGTATCATTGGTCTTGATCATATCCTCGAAGGAGAAGTAGCAGCGCATGTGGCGCGTGCTCTTGGACGCCTCCAGCGCCTTCTGGCTGACGGAGAGGAAGCCGAGGCCGGCGGGCAGCATGAAGCCCTTCTGCGAGCCGGAGACGGCGCAATCCACGCCCCATTCGTCCTGGCGGAAATCGATCGAGCCGATCGAGGAGACACCATCGACGAAGAGCAGAGCCGGATGACCGACGGCGTCGAGCGCCGCGCGCACAGCGGCGACATCCGAGGTCACGCCGGTCGCGGTCTCGTTATGCGTCACGAACACGGCCTTGATCTTGTGCGCCTTGTCGGCTGAGAGATGCTCGGCGTAGAGTTCGACCGGGACGCCGGTGCCCCATTCCATGTCGAGGCAATCGACGACGAAGCCGAGGCGCTCGGCCATATCGACCCAGAGATGCGAGAACTGGCCGAAGCGGCTCATCAACACCTTGTCACCCGGCGAAAGCACATTGGTCATCGCGGCTTCCCAGGCGCCGGTGCCGGAGGACGGATAGATGAAGACCCGGCCGTCCTGGTTCTTGAAGACGCGTCTGACGTCGGCGAACAGCGGAAGGATCAGCTCCGGATATGTGGGCGAGCGCATGTCCTCCATCGGCAGGTTCATCGCCTGTCGAACCTGTTCCGGAATATTGGTGGGACCGGGAATGAAGAGATGATTGTAGCCTGGCATGATTCCTCCGATGGCATGCATGGTCCGCGAACGGACATTTCCTCTGGCCCAAGACTGCCCTTCACGCGGTCGCTCCGCCACACTCTCCCGGGCAGAAAAGCGCGGCGGACGGGCAGCGGAAAACGTCGCGGTTGGGTAGCGACTTTGGGGGGATCGGGTAGGTTGGCCCTACCCGCGCGGGGTCAACCCAGCTTGCGCCGGCGCTCCTTGGCGTAGAGGGCAACGGCCATGGCGCGATTGCGCACCTCCAGCTTGTCGTAGAGGTTCTTGAGGTGATATTTCACCGTGTTCTCGGAAATGCCGGTGCGGCTGGCAATCTGCGTGTTCGACCAGCCGTTGGCGAGCATGCCAAGGAGTTCCACCTCACGGGATGTGAGATGCTGGAACGGCGTGTTCGTGACCTTCGACAACACAGTGTAGGGGATGCAGATCCGGCCCTTCATGACCGCGGTCAGGGTCGCGAAGAGGATTTCGGGATCCTCGAACTGATAGCAGAGCCCGTTGACCCCCATCCGGATCGTCTCGTTGACGACCGCCGAATTATGGGTGTCGGCGAAGAGCACGATCCTCGGATCAAAACCCTGCCGCCCGAGGTCAGCCAGCACATCCGGCGCTTCGGCGTCGGCCAACTGCCAGCCGAGCAGCACGCAGTCGGCCTCGACATGGGCCAGCTTCTCGCAGAGCTCGACCGAAGACCGCGCCGTGTCGGCGACAGTGAAGCGGGCGTTTTCGGAAAACAATCCACGCAGGGCGGCAATGACGAGCGGATTGCGTTCCGCGATCAGGACCCGTCCTCCTCCCTCCTGCGACATGTGCCTCCCTGCGTCGTGTCCGCGACGCGCTCCATCCAGCAAGATGGCACAGTAACATCAGAAATCGCTCACATTTCATCGTCGAGCGACGAAACATGTCCTAAAACGCCTCTCCAGCGTGTTGGTACATCTGTCAGGTGTGAGCGGCTTTCGATCTTTGATGCGGCAGCTAATCGGCGCCTGCATCGCTGGCTGACCCATCATGCACCAACACGCCTCGCAACACTGTTTCGGCGATCGTCTTTGCCGCCAGGTCGTAATCTTCCGCCTTGAGGCGGGTCTTTCTCAGGCCATCGGCAGCGACGGGCTCGAAGTGAGCATAGAACTGAGTTGCCGCCCAGAGCATGATGAACAGGTGACGCGGATCGACAGGCAGCATCTTGCCCGCCGCGATCCAGCCCTCCACGACAGCGACGTGTGCATCCGTCACATCACGCATGTGCTCCCGGTCCTTCTTCTTCAGGAACCGTGCGCCTTGAATGATCTCGCTGGCAAATAGCCGGGATTCGGCGACGTTCTTGCGGGTATAGTCGAGCTTCGCCCTTATATAGAGTGGGAATGCCTCCGCCGGCTCCCGTTCGGGCGAGATGTATTTCAGCGCGTCATCCCAACCGGCGATCAGATGTGCGATGATGGCGGTGTAGATCTCCTCCTTGGAGGAGAAGTAGTAATAGACATTGGCCTTCGGCAGGCCCGAAGCGTCGGCGATCTCGGCGATGCGCGTGCCGTCAAATCCCTTGCGCGCGAAGATTTCGATGCCGGCCTTGATGATCAGCCGCCTGTTGCGCTCGCGGATGCGTTCTTCCGGATCTTTTGCCGCCCTTGCCATGTCGTCTCGTCTCCCTGTCGTCGCCGCTTCCGCCAGCAATCGCGCGCGGCAACGAAATCATCCCCGCAATTGCCGCGTTTTCAGGCGAAATGCAAGCGCCGGGACGCGCTTGAAAAAACTGACGTGTTGGTCGAAAAAAGTTGACCAAATCGTCATTTTTCTATTTTCAGGAAGTTGACACTTTGGTCAGCTTTTGTCTAGTCTCTTCTCAACGGATGAAAAGGGGACGGCATGATGCCGATGCGACTGCGAGACGCGATGGCGGAGATGCTCGCTGGCTGGGAGGCGGATCTTCCCCCTGCCTGGCGGACAGCTCTCGGCCCCGTCGGCGATCATTTTGACAGTATCGACGCCGGTCTCGACCTCGAGCCATGGGAGCCGATCTTCCCGGTTCGCCGCAGCCGGCATTTTCCGGGACAGCCAAAAGGCGCGCACGCGCTTTCGGCATTCGATGGCATCATGCCGAACGGGGTGCGCTGCATGATCCTCGGCCAGGATCCTTATCCCGAGCCGGGCTTCGCCACCGGTCGCGCGTTCGAGGCCGGCAACGTCGCCTGCTGGTCCGAGCTCGACAAGATGTTTTCGAAGAGCGTGCGCGCGTTCATGCAGCTGATCGCTGCTGCCCGCACCGGCGATGACCGGCTGGGCGCGAGTTTCGAACAATGGCCCGAGGTCCGCAGCATGCTCACCGATCCTGCCACGCAGTTCGAAAAGCCCCACGCGATTGGCGATCACTGGGTTCGGGAGGGCGTTCTGCTGCTCAACGCGTCATTGACACTCTCGCGGTTCCAGATCGGCATGGATCCGCATCAGGCGCGCGGCCACCTGCCTTTCTGGCGACCGCTAATGCTGAGAGTGATCGCGACGTTGCGTGAGCGCGCCATGCCGATTGTCTTTATCGGATTCGGTGCCGCGGCATCCGACATTCTGCGGCAGGCGAGCGTGGTCGAGGGTGTTTCGGGTGGCACGGCCTGCATCCTGCGCGAACATCCGGCCGTTGCCGATGCCGTGCTCTCCAAGCCCAATCCGTTCATCCTCTGCAACACCTACCTGGAGACGATGGGCGCCCTGCCCATCGCTTGGTGACCGATGGCCGCGACCCCGGAATATGATTTCATCATCGTCGGCGCGGGCTCCGCAGGCTGCGTGCTCGCCAACCGGCTGAGCGCCGACCCGGCCAACAAGGTGCTGCTGCTGGAGGCCGGTGGCAGGGACCGCAATCCACTCTTCCGCCTTCCGATGCTGATGGGCAAGCTTTTCCATTCCGGTATCTACAACTGGCACTATCACACAGAGCCGGAGCCCCATCTCAACGGTCGCTCGCTCTACTGGCCGCGCGGCAAGGTGCTGGGTGGCACCTCCACCATCAACGGCATGATCTATGTGCGTGGCAATCGCCACGACTACGACCGCTGGTCGCAGCTCGGCCTCCCCGGCTGGTCCTACGACGAGGTGCTGCCGGCCTTCCGCCGCTCCGAGGCGCACATCCAGCGCAGCGGCGAGTTCCACAATTCGGATGGCGAGCTGACGGTCTGCCGGGCCCGTGGCCACAATCCTTTGATGGACGTTTTTTGCGAGGCGGGCGAGCAGGCCGGGTATCCGCTCAATGACGATTTCAACGGCGCCACCCAGGAAGGGTTCGGCCGCTACGATTTCACCATCAAGAAGGGCAAGCGCTGGTCCACCTCGTGGGCGTTCCTGCGCTCTGTCCTTGGCCGCAAGAACCTGACCGTGATCACCGGCGCCGAGACCACGCGGGTGATCATCGAGAACGGCCGCGCAAAGGGCGTCGAATACGTCAAGGACGGCAATCTCGCCAACGCCTACGCCTCCCGCGAAGTCGTGCTCTCCTCCGGTGTCGTCAATTCGCCCAAGGCGCTGCTGCTCTCCGGCATCGGCCCGGCCGATGAGTTGAAGGCGTTGGGCATCGACCCGGTTCACGACCTGCCCGGCGTCGGCAAGAATCTGCAGGACCATGTCGATTGCGTCATGAGCTGGGAGTGCAAGGAGCCGATCACGCTGTTTTCCGATCTCCGCGCCGACAAGCTGATCCCTTCCGTGGTGCGGGGCATGCTGTTCGGCGAGGGCATCACCACGACGTTTCCCTATGAGGCCGGCGCCTTCATCCGTTCCAACGAAGGCCTCGTCGCGCCCGATATCCAGCTGCATTTCATGCCGGCGCTGGAGAAGACCGCCAACCTGCACTTCCCCAATCCCTTCAAGAAGGAGGCGGTCGAAGCCAATCACGGTTTCACGTTGCGCGTCGGCCCGGTCAATCCATCCAGCCGCGGCGAGATCACGCTGCGCTCGAAGAACCCGGCCGACAAGCCCAGGATCCAGGCGAATTACCTGCAGGCGGATTTCGACATCCGCACGATGATCGATGGCATCCGGCTGACGCGTGACATCATCAACCAGAAGGCCTTCGACCGGTATCGGGGCAAGGAGCTGGCGCCAGGTCCGACCGCCATGAGCGACGACGACCTTACCCAATGGTTGCGTGCCACCGCCATGACCACGTTCCATCCTGTCGGTACCGCCAAGATGGGCACCGATCCGATGGCCGTGGTCGATAGCAAACTTAAGGTGCGCGGCATCGCGGGCCTCAGGGTCGCCGACGCCTCGATCATGCCTGTTATCTCGAGCGGCAACACCAACGCACCCGCCATCATGATCGGCGAGAAATGCGCCGAATTCATCCTGAATGCATAAGGGAATAGTCCGATGATCCTCGAACACCGCACCTATACGTTCAAGCCCGGCACGGTCGACAAATGGATGAAGAAATATGAAGCCGATGGCCTGCCGGTGCAGAAGCGGCATCTCAATAAATTCGTCGGCCTCTATTCCTCCGAACTCGGCACGCTGCATACCACCGTGCTGATGTGGGCCTATGACAACCTGGCCGACCGCGAGGCGCGCCGGACGGCGATGTATGCCGATCCGGACTGGCAGAAATTCATCTCCGAGGTCTGGGCGCTCGATGCGATCCAGAAGCAGGACGTGATGATCATGAATCCAGCATCCTATTCGCCGCCAATCTGAGGCAGCGCATGCTGCGGCAGGTCGGGTTCTGCCGCTTGAAATACGACAGACTGCAAGCAACCAGTAAAAAGGGAACACAGCAATGACTGACATCAAGACTGGGAAATCCATGAACACCGGCATCGACCGGCGCACATTCCTGCAGGCAAGCGCGGGCGCCGCCGCCCTCGGCCTCGCGGCCAACCTGATACCGAACCTCGCCCATGCCGCGGGCGGGCTCGTGGCGCTCGTCCATACCCAGGCCGCCGGCGACAATGGTCCGGTCGATTCCATGATCGGCAAGCTCAAACAGCTCGCCGAGGAAAAGGGTTTCGACTATCGAGCCGTCTATGCGCAGGATCCGGCGACGTATGAAACGGTATTCCGTACGTTGGGCGACGCAGGTGCGGCGATCATCGTCTCGACCTTCAACGAAGTCGCCGAGCCCTTCAAGGCGCTCGCGCCATCCTACCCGAACACCAAGTGGATCCAGCTGTTCGCTGACCCGATTGAGCCGACGATCCCGAATGTCGTTACCGTCTCCTACGATTACTATCTTGGCTGCTACCTTTCCGGCATGTTCGCCGCCAAGGTCTCCAAATCAGGCAAGATCGGCTATATCGGCGGCGTGTCGCTGCCGCCGCTGAATGCCGATTACAATGCACTGAAAGCAGGCGCGCTTTCGGTCAACCCGAATGCCACCGTCACCGCGGCTTTCGCCGGCTCGTTCCAGGACCCGGCAAAGGGTCAGGAAATCGCCACCCAGATGTACAATGACGGCATCGACTACATCCAGACCGACTCGGCCGCAACCGACGGCGGTATCATCGCCGCGGCCAACGAAAAGGAAGGCCGAATGGTTAGCGGCATCTCGCCGGCCCAGTACAAGCTCGGTCCCAAGTCGGTGATCGCGCTCGTGGCGCTCGATTTCGGCCAGTCGCTCTACAACGAAGTCACCAAGGCGCTTGGCCCCGACTGGAAGGGCGGCCACCAGCCGACCGGCCTCGGCACAGGCGTCATCGATTTCGTCGCCTCGCCGGTCTTTGCCGAGCAGGGTCCGGCCGATCTTTCCGGCAAGACCAAGGAGATCTGGGGCGAGATCGAAACCGCCAGGAAGGGCATCATTGACGGCTCGATCAAGGTTGAATTCAATACCCAGCTCTAAAGGCTGCAATCCTCTCTTCAAGGGAGGATTGTCTGCGGTTCGCGGCCTCGTCACTAGCCCTGTTCGGGGCCGCGAATCCATGATCTCAGTTGGGAACCATTCCATGTCCTACTCCAGTCAACCCGCCCTGACCTGCCGCGATGTCACCGTGCGCTACGGCGAGGTCGTAGCGCTCTCGGATATCAGCGTGTCCTTCGCTCCGGGCCTCATTCATGCCGTTGTCGGCCAGAACGGCGCGGGCAAAACCACGTTCGCGCGCGTCGCCTCCGGTCTCGTCCAGCCGACGCAGGGCGCCGTCGAGATTTCCGGTCGAACGATCCGCACCGGCCACGTCAATGACAGCCGTGCCGCAGGCGTCGAACTGGTCCACCAGAGCTTTGCGCTGCCGCCGTCGTTCACGGTTGCCGAGGCGATGGAATTCGGCGCGACTGGCAAGGGCGGCGTCTATTCCCGCAAGGGCCTGCTCGCCAAATGGCGCGAGCATCTAAAAAGCCTCGACGTCCATGTCGACCTTGGCAAACGAATACGCGACCTGCCGATCGAGACGCAGCAGGGTATCGAGATCGCCCGTGCGCTTGTAACCGATGCCAAGGTGCTGATCCTCGACGAGCCGACAGCGGTGCTGTCGCCCACTGGCATAGAAATGCTGTTTGCCCGCGTCCGCCGGCTCAAGGAGCGCGGCGTCACCGTAATCCTGATCCTTCACAAGATCCGCGAGGTGCTCGGAATTGCCGACACTGTCACGGTCCTGCGCGGTGGCAAGCTTATCGATGGTCCGTTGCCCTGCGCCGACATATCGGCGGACCGGCTGGCGTCGTTGATCATCGGCGAGGCGGCCAAGGGCCTGAGCCAGGAGGATCGCGACGCGCTGGTTGGCGCCCGCGCGGCCCATGGTGATGACGAGAGCATTCAGGCCCGCAATGCGCAGGCCCCGATCCTGACACTCAAATCCGTGTCGACCAGGCCCGATAGCGAAGGCGCGCCGCTGGAAAATATCGACCTTACGCTCCGGCCCGGCGAAATCCTCGGCATTGCCGGCGTCGAGGGCAATGGCCAGAAGACGTTGGTGCGTGCCATAGCGAGCCTGGCCGACATTGCGTCCGGCAGCGTGACGCTCTCGGGCCAGGACGTGACCGCGCGATCACTGGCGGCCCGCCGCGCGCTGGGACTGCGGATCATTCCCTTCGAGCGCAACGTGGAGGGTCTCAGCCTCACGAGTTCGCTCTGGGAAAACTGGAGTGCCCGCGAATTGCTGCAGGGGTCCTTGCTCAGGCTCGTCAATCCGGCTTCGATCCGCGCGCTCTGTGACAAATCGCTGAAGAACTGGAGCGTGCACTATCATTCCTCGGCGCAGAAAGCCGGCTCGCTGTCGGGCGGCAATGCGCAGAAGGTCATCCTCGCCCGCGAGGTCGATCAGGACTCCACGCTTATCATTGCGGCCCAGCCCACCCGCGGGCTCGATATCGGCGCCACGGCCTTCGTCTGGCAGTCGCTGCGTGCGGCCCGCGACAGGGGGGCGGCCATCCTGCTGATCTCGTCGGACCTCGACGAACTCTTCGACATTTCCGATCGCGTCGTGGTCATGCTCTCCGGTCGGGTGGCCGGGGAATTCAGTGCGCCCTATGACATCCATTCCGTAGGATCCGCGATGACGGGCATCGGCTCCCATGCCGGTGCGGCCCAGGCAATAGCGGGGGCGAACCGATGAATGATCGTATCGTCTCCATCCTCCGCAGCCTTGTTTTCGTGGTCTTCGCGCTGGTGCTCTGTGCGCTGGTGTTCCAGCTGGCGGGCTATAATGCGGCGCTGATGCTGGGTTCGGTCGCCGACGGCGCATTCCTGCGCCCCGGCGCCATCGAGCAGAGCCTGCGCTGGGCCTTGCCATTGTTCATAACTGCCGCCGGCGTCAGCATCTCGTTCCGGGCCGGCTTCTTCAACATCGGCGCGCAGGGCCAGTTCTATGTCGGCGCGATCTTTGCCGCCTTCGCCGCCGAATGGCTGAAGGGCGGCCCGGCCTTCGTCGTCATTCCGGCCTGTTTCATCGCCGGCATGACGGGCGGCGCGCTCTGGGCATTATGGCCCGGCCTGCTCAAGCTGCGTTCGGGCACCGATGAAGTCATCACCACGCTGATGGGCAATTTCCTCGCCGGCCTGCTGCTGGTCTATGTCACCTCGGGGCCGCTCAAGGATCCCTCTGGCTCCGGCCAACAGGCCTCCAGCCGGCCGCTCGATGCCGCCTACCGCATCTCCAATTCACTCGGCCTGTCGCCGACCATCATCATCATCGCCGTGGTTGTCGGCATCCTGATGTGGCTGCTGGTCAACCGCACAGCGTTCGGTGTGCTGGCCAGCCTTGCGGGTCGCAACGGCACCATGGTGCAATGGCAGGGCGCGAAGCTCTGGCAACTCGGCCTGTCGAGTTTCCTGATTTCGGGGGCTCTTGCGGGCCTCGCCGGCACGGTAGAGCTGATGGGACCGAACGGCCGCATCGCCTCCGGCTTCCTGCCGACCCATGGCTTCACCGCGATCCTGATCGCGCTGGTCGCCAACCTTTCCGTGGTCGGCACGGCGGTGGCGGCGATATTCTTCGGAGGACTGGCGTCCGCCGCACTCTACCTGCCGATCATGGCCGGACTGCCGGCCGCGGCGATCGACATCATCAACGCGGCGATCGCGCTCTTCATCACCGCACGCTCACGGTTCGTCGACCAGTTCCTGCGTTTTGGAGGGCGTTCGCAATGAATGACATCATCATCGCCATTCTACGCTCAGGCACACCGCTCATCTATGTCACGCTGGCGGGTGTCATCGCACAGCGCGCCGGCGTCTGGAACCTCGGTCTCGAAGGCATCATGATCATCGGCGCTTGTGCCACGATCCTCGGCATCATGGTGACGAACTCCTTCACCCTGGCAATCCTGATCGCCATTGCGCTATGCGTACTTGCCTCGATATTGCTCTGGTTCGTGATCGAGAAGCTGAAGGCCAATCCGATCATTGCAGGGCTTGGGCTCACCGGGCTCGGCATCGGCGGCACCGCGCTCGCCGTCGAATCCATCTTCGGCAGCCAGGCGACCGTCAGTGCGCCGTTCGGGGTGCCGAAGCTCGGGCCGGCCTTCGGTTCCTATGGAGTGCTGTCGATCTTCGTGGTCGCCATGCCCTTTGTCGTCTTCGGCATGTGGGTGCTACTGCGCCGAACCCGCTTCGGCCTGCGGCTTTCGGCCTGTGGCGAACATCCTTTCGCCGCCCGCAGCATCGGCGCCAACCCCGCCCGGATGCGGCTCATCGCCCTTGCGATCGGCGGAGTGCTCTGCGCCATCGGCGGCGCCGAACTTGCCGGCGGCAGCCTGCAATTCTTCGCCCAGGGCATGACGGCGGGCCGCGGCTTCATGGCATTCGCCGCGGTCATCTTCGGCTCTGCACATCCGGTCGGTGCCACGTTCGCGGCCCTGTTCTTTGCCGTGGTCGGCGCGCTCGGCATCCGGGCGCAGCTGACATTCGGCGACAAGGTTCCGCACGACCTGCTGCAGGCATTGCCCTATCTCGCCACGATCTTCGGCGTCTGGCTTTCCGGAAAGCTGCGCGGCGGCACGAAGGCGGCGGGCACCTTCGCCGAACTCAAGGACCAGTAGGGATAGGGAAGAGACATCGTGAAATTCGCCCAAATCCATCCGATCCAGGATGTCTGTATCCTCGTAGCCGATCTCGACGCCTCGATCGAATTCTACACCGGCAAGCTCGGTTTCGAGCTCAAGCATCGCGCCCCCGGCTTTGCCGATTTCACCAGCGCCGGCGTGACGCTGGCGCTCTGGGATCGCGCTCACATCGAGCGGCATGCCGATGTACGGGTCAGACCCGGCTCGGGCTCGGCCGTGCTGATCGCCATCAGGCTGGACAGCCCCGGCAGCATCGACGATGCCTATGACACGCTACGCAAGGAAGACATAACCTTCGTCAACCCGCCCGCCGATTATGCCTGGAATGCTCGCTGCCTCTATTTCTACGGGCCCGACGGCGAGACCTGGGAACTCTATGCCTGGCTCGAAGGCGGTGCGCCGGGCAAGGTGGAGACGAGCACATGACCCGCAAGCTGATCATCCTCACCGATCCCGGCCAGGACCAGGCCGCCGCGATCCTGATGATTCTCGGGCAGCGGCAAGCCTTCGACGTGCTCGGGCTGGTGGCCACGGCCGGCAACATCCATCTCGACCACACGACCGACAATTGCCTGAAGCTCATGGAGCTGGCCGGGCGGCCCGACATCCCTGTCTTCGCCGGCTGCCCGCAACCGATCCTCCGGCCGCTGGTCATGGCAGAGCATGTGCACGGCCCGACCGGCCTTGACGGTCCGGATCTGCCTCAGCCGAAGATCAAGGTGCAGGAAAAGCACGGCGTCGATTTCATCATCGACACGGTTCGCGCCCATCCCGGCGAGATCACCATCTGCTCGCTGTCGCCGATGACCAATCTGGCGGTGGCGCTTCGCAAGGCGCCTGACATCGCCGGAGAGATCGTCGAGATCGTTGCCATGCTCGGAGCCTATTTCGAGGTCGGCAACATCACGCCATCGGCCGAATTCAACTGCCATGTCGACCCCGAAGCCGCCGATATCGTGCTCAGGTCCGGCGTCAGGACCACGCTGCTGCCGCTTGATGTGACCCACCGGATGCTCTCGACACCGGAACGGCTCCAGGCAATGCGCGCGCTCGGCAACCGCTGCGGCGTCGCAACCGCAGAGATGCTGGAATTCTCCGAGGCGTTCGATCTCAGGAAATACGGCTGGGATGGCGCACCGCTGCATGGGCCCTGCGTGCCGGCCTTCATGCTAAAGCCGGAAATCTTCTCGGGACGGCAGATCAACGTCTCGGTCGAGCTTAACGGCACGCTGACGACAGGCATGACGGTGGCCGACTGGTGGCAGATCACCGACCGGCCGCGCAACGTCTTCTACGTCAGGGACGGCGACCACGACGCTTATTACGACCTGTTGATCCAATCGCTCGGGAACCTGCCATGACCGAAATCCTGATCCGCGGCGCAAAGATCCTGGCAGTGGACGCCCAGCATGGCACCGAGCCGTTCGACGGCGACATTCTCATCGAAGGTGCGATGATCAAGGCCATCGGCGAGAACCTGACGGCCGGTCCGGATGCGCGGATCATCGAGGGACGCGGCAAGCTGGTCATGCCCGGCCTCGTCAACTCGCACACCCATTCCAGCGAGACATTCTTCCGTGGCCGCTACCAGGGAATGCCGCTTGAGATCTGGCTGCTCTATGCCTATCCGCTGCTGATGAACGGGCCGATCGGGGAACGGCTGCTCTATGTCCGCAGCCTGCTGCTGGCGATGGAATCGCTGAGAAGCGGCGTCACCACATTCTGCGACGATTTCTTCGATCCGCCCAGGCACGAACTCGACCGGCTGGGTATCGTCTTCCGGGCGTATGACGATGCCGGCATCCGTGCCAATGTCTCAAGCGCCGTGATGAATATCCACCCGCTCGATGCGCTGCCCTTCGCCCGTGAGGTGATGCCGCAGTCCCTGCAGGACCAACTCGATTTCGGCCCACCCATCTCGGCCGGTGCCTACATGGATTATTGCAGGTCGGCATTCTCGAGCCTGCACGGCAAGTCGGGGCGGTTGAACTTCATGATCGCGCCGTCAGCGCCCCAGCGCTGCACACCGGACCTGATGCTCGCCTGCATGGACCTCGCCATCGACAAGGGCGTGCCCTTCCACACCCATGTGCTGGAGACCAAGACCCAAGCCGTCACGGGGCACGAATTGCACGGCAAGAGCCTGGTCGCCTACATGCATGACCTCGGCCTGCTCAGACGCAACACTACGATCGCGCATTCCGTCTGGGTATCCGACGACGACATGGCGCTGATGGGCGAAGCGGGTGTCTCCATCGCCCACAATGCAGTCTCCAATCAGAAACTCGGTGCAGGTATTGCGCCGATCCGACGCCTGTTGGATGCCGGCGTGACGATCGGCCTCGGGACAGATGGTGTCTGCTCCAACGACACCTCGCGCATCTTCGATGTCATGCGGGTGGCGGGCCTGGTCCACAGCGTCTCGGGGCCGGACTATTCGAAATGGGTGACGGCGGAAGAGATCGTGCGCATGGCAACGATCGGCGGCGCTCGAAGCGCCATGCTGGAGCATGTCACGGGCTCGCTGGAGGTCGGCAAGGCGGCCGACCTGTTGGTTCTCAATCTGAACTCCTATGCCTTCATGCCACTCAACGACGTCGCCAAACACCTCGTCTATTCGGAGAACGGCTCCTCGATCGAGACCGTCATGGTCGGCGGCAGGATCGTCATGCAGAACGGTAAGCTCACGACCGTCGATGAGGACGCAATCTTCGCCGAGATCAACGAACTGGTCCCCGCCTATCTCGCCGAACATGCGGAATTGGAGCGTCGAAACAGCGTATTCGAACCGACGATGATGGAAATCCATCGCCGCGCGGCGTTGCGGGATATCGGCCTTCATCGCTACCAGGGCGACGCTCCACTCTACGATGGCCGCAATATCTCACCCGGTGCCTGATTGACCCGCGCAGGTCCTAAATCACACCGTTCTCGCCGTGGATTCGGATTTCCTGAACCAAAAGTTGACAATCCACGAAAAGTTCTCTATTTATGGCTTTATCGATATTTGCTTGCTGAGCTTTGGTTACCGCGCGTTTAGCACCGTGCCTCTGAACGAACCTTCCTTTCAAAAATCGCTATCACCATCCGCAGTGCTCCGCACTGCGGTCGTTCAATATGCTATGAAAGGGTTCAAACATGACCACTGGCACAGTTAAATGGTTCAATGCCACCAAAGGCTTCGGCTTCATTCAGCCTGACGATGGCGGCGCTGACGCGTTCGTCCACATCTCGGCGGTCGAACGCGCCGGAATGCGCGAAATCGTCGAAGGCCAGAAGATCGGCTACGACATGGAGCGCGACAACAAGTCGGGCAAGATGTCGGCCTGCAATCTTCAGGCTGCCTAAATCGGCATCCGCTCTCCCTTGACCACGGATGTACTGGCACTGCTGAGAGCGAGATACCAACCGAGGTCAGGCTAATTGCCTGGCCTTTTTCATTTTTGCTCGCCCGACGAGCCACCATTTCCTGGAACGTTCCCATGACACAGACACACAGCCGATCCCGGCAACAGGCGGAAATTGCTTTCGGCAAGACACAAACAGAATTCTTCGCCCGTGGGCAAGCGATGGCGGTGCTTGATTCCATTGCTAGTGCGCGAGATGAAAAGACCTCGCGGCTGCGAGAAGCCCGTAAGGCGAAAGAATTGTCGGCCAGGCTTTCAGCGACCACTGCGCTTATCGGAAAACGCGCCAAGAGAGCCTGACTCCGTATTCAAGCCTGCATAAATTCAACGCGCAAATTCATGCCTTCAGAGGGCTGTTTACAGATAGGGCCATGATGATGGATTCCAAAATCTTCGTTGGGCTTAGATCCACACGAAAAAAGTCAGCTCCACCGAGCCAGCCCGCAGGTCCGAAATGCCAATGGGATGGCTGCGAAAATAACGGGACGCACCGCGCACCCGTGGGACGTGACGCCGAAGGCCTTTATCTGTTCTTCTGCCTTGAGCATGTCAAGGAATACAACAAAGGATATAACTTCGCGGCTGATCTCTCCCAAGATGATATTGCCCGCTATCAGCGAGAAGCAAGGACGGGCGGGCGTCAGACCTGGGGAACAGTTGTCAACCAGGCAGTCGGCACACCGATGCCCTCCACTGCCCGCTCTGGTTCTGCGAAGGCTCTGAATGCTCGCAAAACTGCAACGCAGAGTCAGACCCACAAGACCAACCCTCAGGTACGGAGACTCAAGGCGCTTGAAGCCAAGGCCCTGGAGACACTTGGCCTTGCGGGGGACGCAACGCCGCAGGAGATCAGGAGCCGCTACAAGGAGCGGGTCAAAATGCACCATCCTGACACCAACGAGGGAAACCGCAGTTCCGAGGACGCTCTTCGCGCCTCAATCGAGGCGCATAAGGTCCTTAAAATGAACGGTTTTTGTTGACAGCGAGTGCGGTTAAGCGCGCACACCCCGGGCAAATCAAATACCGTGCGTGGGAACCAGGCGAAATCGCGGTGCGCCTCTATGCCGCCGCCGCGATGAAACGCCACCGTGCTCGACTTGGCAAAGGTGAGCTTCATCCTCGATCGAAATCACCGCACGAGCCATCCTCCGTCGACCGGCAGCACCGTCCCGGTCACATAGGCCGAACCGGGCGCCGCGAAAAACAGCACAGCTGTCGCCAGATCCTCCGGCACGCCCCATCGACCCACCGGAATGCGAATTGAGATCTGCGCATTGCGATCGGGGTCGTTGCGCAACGTCTCGGTATTGTCGGTCGCCATGTAGCCGGGGGCGATGGCATTGACGGTGATGCCATGCGGCGCCAATTCGTTCGCCATCGCCTTGGTAATCCCCGCGATCCCGTGCTTGGAAGCGGTGTAGGCGGGCACCCGGACGCCGCCCTGGAAGGTCAGCATGGACGCGACATTGATGATGCGCCCCTTCCGCCCGGTAGAGACCATGTGCCGGGCGGCCGCCTGCGACAGAAGGAAGGCCGCCTTGAGATTGACGTCCATCACGCTGTCCCAATCCTCCTCCGAATATTCGAGAAGGTCGGCGCGGCGGATGATGCCCGCATTGTTGACCAAGATGTCGATGCCGCCGAGTTCGGAGACGACATGATCGATCGCGGCGGCCGCATCCAATTTTCGAGACAGGTCGACCTGGAGTTCATAAAAGCGTCGGCCTGCCTCCCTCACCATCCCACCGGTCTCGGGCATGGGCGAGGAGCCGAGCGCGGCAATATCCGCGCCGGCGCCTGCCAGCGCCAGCGCCATGCCGCGCCCGAGGCCGGTTCTCGCCCCCGTGACCAGCGCCACCTTGCCCGAAAGATCAAACAGCGACGCCAAGACGCAATCCTTTCTCGTCGAACAAGTGAAGCGGCGCCTCGGCGAGAGAAAGCCTGATTTTCGCGCCTGGATCCAGTTTGTGCTGGCCTTGTGCGACCACGAGCATCTTCTGGCCGGCGACATCCGTATGGATCACCGTCTCGGCGCCGAGCGCCTCGACGAGTCGGATGGTCGCTGGCAAGCTGCCATCGCCATCTCCAAGCTTGATATGCTGCGGCCGCGCGCCGATGGTGATCCGCATGCCCACCGTCATGCGTGGATCACCGGCGAGTTCCAGCTTTTGGCCACCGACCAGCGCGGCCACGGCACGTTCCCCGGCGATGCTTTCCACCGCGCCATCGAGAAAGTTCATATGCGGTGAGCCGATGAAGCCGGCGACGAAGCGATTGGCGGGGTTGTTGTAGAGTTCGAGCGGCGTACCGACCTGTTCGATGCGGCCCGCGCGGAGCACGACGATGCGATCGGCCAGCGTCATCGCCTCGACCTGGTCATGCGTCACATAGATCATTGTTGCCCCGAGACGCGCATGCAGCGCGGCGATCTCGGCGCGGGTCGAGCCTCGCAGTTCCGCATCGAGGTTTGAGAGCGGTTCGTCAAGCAGAAAGGCCACGGGTCGCCGCACGATGGCGCGGCCGATCGCGACCCGCTGGCGCTGACCGCCCGATAGCTGGCCGGGACGACGGTCGAGATAGGGCTCGATCTCCAGCATGCGCGCGGCTTCGGAGATCCGGTCAAGGATTTCTGTCTTCGGCATCCGTGTATTTTCGAGGCCGAAAGCGAGGTTCTGGCGCACGCTCATATGCGGATAGAGCGCATAGCTCTGGAACACCATGGCGAGGCCGCGATCGGCCGCCGGCACGGTGTTGACGACCTTGCCGTCGATCGATAGATCGCCACTGGTCGGCTTGTCCAGGCCGGCGATCATCCGGAGCAAGGTCGACTTGCCGCAGCCGGACGGGCCAACAAAGACGACCAATTCGCCATCCTCGATTTCGAGATTGACGTCATGCAGCACCTTCACGGCGCCGAATGCCTTTCCGATATTCGCAAGCTTGATATGGCCCATGAACGTTACCCCTTATTTCAACCCGGTGCCGGCGATGCCGGTGGTGATGAAGCGCTGCAGGAAGATGAAGACCAGTACGACGGGGATCATCGTCACCACCGTCATGGCCAGAATGAAATGCCACTGCACGTTCAACTCGCCGGAATAGATGCTGAGGCCGACCTGGAGCGTATAGAGTTCCTTGCGCGACAGCACGATCAGCGGCCACAGGAAGTCGTTCCAGCGCCAGACGACGGAGAAGATCGCAAGCACGGCGAGCGCCGGCGCCGTCAGCGGCAGGATGATGCGCCAATAGATCTGCCATTCCGACGCCTTGTCCATGCGCGCTGCATCGATCAGCTCATCGGGAATTGTCAGCATGTATTGACGCAGGATGAAGACGCCGGTCGGCGTCGCCACCGTCGGCAGGATGACGCCCCACAGGCTGTTGAACAGCCCCAGCGAGGAGATGATCGAATAGAGCGGCACCATGATGACCGACAGCGGCACCATGAGCGTCGCCAGGATCAGCAGCATCGCCAGACCGCGGCCGCGGAACTCGTATTTGCTGAGCGCGAAGGCCGCCATCGAATTGACGATCAGCGTGATCAGCGTCGCCACGACAGTGACGAAGACCGAGTTCCAGAGATAGCGGATGAAATCGAAATGGACGAAGGGTTCGGTATAGTTGTTCGCCGCGAAGGACATGCTGCGCACCGGTTTGCGGTCCTTGATGTTGATCTTGATGATTTCCCCAGGGTTCTTGGGGTCGACCATCTGGGCAACCACACCGATGCGCCGTACTTCGGCCAGCACCGCCGTCGAGCCATCGGGCAGCTTCGCCTCGTAGAGGTCGAGCGGCTTGTCATGGCCCGCGACCGTCACCTTCTGGGTGACATAGGGCAGGATCGTCGGCGGGAATTCGGCAAGCGCTGCCGGCGACTTGAAGGACGAACCGACCAGCCAAACCGCCGGGCCGAACATGATGAAGAGGCCCCCGATCAGCCAGATCCAGGTCACGATATCGGTCCAGTGCCAGCCTTTGCCGCCCTTGCGGCGGAAGATGAATTGCGCGACGCGGCTCATGCCTTGCCTCCCTTCTTGTCGCCCGAACGGCCGACGCCGAGCTGGATCAGCGTGAGGACGACCAGGACGGCGCCCATCAGGATCGAGGCGGCCGCCGCCAATCCGGGGTTACGGAGCGCCGTGGCGAACCCCGTCTCGTAGATGTACTGTGTCAGGTAGAGCGTGCTTGTGCCCGGCCCACCGCCAGTCAGAACGTAGACTTCGTCGAAGATCTGCACGGCCCGGATCAGCACCAGCACGAAGACGACGAGCAGGTTCGGCATGAGCAGCGGCATGGTGATGCGCCAGAAGGCGCGCGCCGGACGCGTGCCGTCCATCTCGGCAGCCTCATAGAGGTCTTTCGGTATCGCCTGCAGGCCGGCCAGAAGGATCAGCGTATAGAAGCCCATATGCGCCCATATCGACACGCCGACGGTGGCGGCAAAGGCCCAGTTGCGATCGCTCAACCAGACGTAAGGGTCGAAGCCGAGGCCATAGAGGCCGAAATTCAACAGGCCCTGGCGCTGCAGGATCCACTTCCAGATCAGGCCGACGACGACGGGCGACAAGAGCACTGGAAAGAAGAACACGGCACGCCAGAAGCTGCGGGCAGCGAGATCGCGGTTGAGGATGAGCGCCGTGATCAGCGAGACCAGCAGCATGAGCACGACCTGGATCGCAACGAACCAGCCAGTGTTGCCGACAGCGGTCCAGAACGTGTCTTCCGCGCAGCTATTCGGGTCGAGATAGTTCGAGCAATCGAACAGCCGCGCATATTGATTGGCGCCGACGAAGTTGCGATCGCTGAGAAACAGCGCGGTGCCGCCCGTCATCGAATAGGCGAAGTTGATGACGAAGGGCAGCAGCACGAAGACGCCGAAGATCAGCATGTTCGGCATCAGGAAGAAGGCGGCCATGCCCGATATGCCGGCCGTCTTCTGCAGCCAGCGGAGCGGCATGTCGAGTATACCCATCACGAAGCCGACGGGGGCCATGGCGATCTCACCTAATCCGCGGCGCGGCGGTGGCATTGTCTGTTCGGACTTCATTTGCAGCCCCTCCCCGAGCCGTTCGCGTTGCCGCCGCACGTGATCATGCGACGGCCATCGTCATGAATCGGCCAACCCAAACATCAAGGCGCGGTGTCCTTGACCTTGGCGGCGATGTCGGCGTCGATGCGCTGGAAGGCTTCGTCGAGCGAAAGCTCGCCCGCCATCGCCTGGCTGACGCGTGTCACGAGCGCGCCATAGACGGTATCGGACCAGAACCAGCCGGGCAGCTTCTTGGCAATATCGGAGTTCTTGCCGGATGCCTCGACGAAGACATTGAGTGCGGCCTTGGCCTGCGCGTCGTCGGTCTTGAAGTCGAGGCCACCGGCGGCGACCACGCCCTTATGGGCCGGCAGGAACAGCGTGCGTTCGGAGAACTCCTTCACGATGTCCTGGCGCGCCAGATACTCCATGACCTTTGCAACGTCCTTGGGATTCTTGGTGTATTTGATCGCAACGAGGCCCGCACCGCCGGCAAGCGCCGTGCAATTCGCCGAGCCGCAAGGCGTACCCACCGCGACCCAATCGAAGCTGTTGCCGATCTTGGTCGAGAAGTTCGGGATCTGCCATGACCCGGAATAGTAAAGCGCGACCTGGCCATTGATGAAATCGTCAGCCGCGGCGCGGTAGGTCGAGCCCGCCGCCGAGACCCAGACGTCCTTCGAGAGCGTGCCATCCTTGGTCCAGTCGACCAGCTTGGTCACGAAGGCCCTGGTGCCGTCGTCGACCGGCGCGGGCTTGCCGTCGGCGCCGATATAGTTGCCACCATAGGAGAGGATCAGCGGCGTGATGCGATGGCCGGAGCGATCGATTGCCATTGGGTAAGGGATCTGCTGGCTTGCCGCCACCTTCTTCACCGCTTCCGCCCACTGATCCCAGTTCGATCCCGGGGCCGGGACTGCCACCCCGGCCTGATCGAACAAGGTCTTGTTTGCATAGCCGCCGGTCAATGTCAGCTGGGTCATGAAACCGGGGATCATGTTGGAACCGTCGGGGCGCATCCAGTCGAGCTGGTCGCCGAAATTGGCTTCCCAGTAAGCCGGATCCGAGAGGAGCGGGCGCAGGTCGAGCCAATGACTGGCCAACGCCTTGATACTGGTTACGCGCGCAATGTCGGGGCCGTTTCCGCCTTCGAGCTGCACCTGCAGCTGTTCCTTGACCACGCTGTAGGCGACGTTGTCGATCGTGACCTTGATGTCGGGATTGTCCTTCATGAAGCGATCGACCAGATCCTTCAGGACCTCGCCCTCGACACCGTCGGAATACCACATGATGCGGACGTCGCCGGCGAGTGCCGCCGTCGAGGCCATCAAACTCACGGCCAGCGCCACGAGAATCGTCTTCATCTTCCTCATTTCCGTTCTCCTCCTGTTCGGGACGATTGTGACGCCCCTTTACGACAATCGCGCCGGCTCCTCCCGGCACGGGCCATTATCTCGCCGTCAGTAGGATGGCCTCCCCGCTGACGGTAAATTCCTTCGGCGAAATGCGTCTTCCCTCGGCTTCCACGGTGCCATCGGCCCGGAAATGGACTTGGCCATATTCCGGGTCATCGACTATGAAATCGCCGTTCGATTGCTCGACAACAGCGAGATCCGCAAATCGATTCCGGGCGTCCGACAGACTGGCGGCGGCCGAGACGCGGATGATCCAGCGCGTCTTGCGGCCCTGCTGGCGCAACTCGGCATGGGCGGAGGGGCCATCGGTCACCATCGAGAGGGCGCCGCTGCCGCGAATGACGACGGCGCCCTCGCCGCTTCTTGCCATGGCGAGGCTGCCATCAACGGCATGCTCGTCGAATTCGGCGGTGGGAAACCATGCATGGCTGAAATCGGGCTGCTCCTCGAAGGCCGCAAAATCCATGACGGCGAGACCGCGATATTGTTGCACCCGGGCGATTGTGCCGCATCCCCCCCAATAGGACGGCCGGCCGTAGCCGAACTGGATGATCTCGCCGGGATGGTTGATCCAGATCGCCGCTTCAGGCCGTTCGCCGATGCGCAGGTGCAGGATGGTTTCCTGGTAACCCCATTCGTGCCAGCGGTAATGAGCAGCCGAGCCCATGGCGAAATGCCCGCCCTTGTAGTGATAGAGCGCGGCAAACCGGTCTTCGCCCTGAGCGAAGGTCCATTCCTGATGCTGTTCGCCGCGATGATCTGCGATCGCCGCCAAGTTATCGGGAATGACAAGACCATGGTCGCGCAGGCAGACGGCGAGTTGCGGCAGGGCATGCACCCGACGGCCGTACCAGCCTCGGCCCCAGAGCAGCCGCGCGACGGCCGAGAGTTCGAGCGAGCGCCCCGCGCACAGCGTGTGTTCGTAGGAACGGCCCTGAGCCGCCGTAACCATGCCACGATGGGCCGAACGCGCGATGATTTCGCAGAGCCTGACGATGCCTGTTTTGGCGCGTTCGGCGATATCGGAATCGGGCGAAAGGGCGGCAAGTGCGGTCAGGCCCTTGAGGTCGATCGGGAAATACGGCGCCGAATTGAACTCCGCCATCTCCCACTCTTCGAAATGGTCGAGCCATGCGCGAACCCGCGCCGCGCCGACAGCGCTCTGTTCGGTACCTTTGCGGCCCGAGCGAATGAATATCCTGTCCGCCAGCAGGTGACCGGCAAGATAGGCCGACGTGTGGAACAACAGCGCGTGGTTTTCGGAGAAATACCACTGCACATCGTTGCCCGGTTCATCCATCCAGTAGCGATAGTTGAGGATCGCGGAATCGATGCGCGCCCGCGTCTTGTCGCCGATGTCATCGCCCCAGACGGTTCGCGACCAGATGAGCGGCACCAGCGAGAAATCCGCGCAGTCGTGGCAATCCTCGATCGACGGCAGGACTTCCTCTATCATCGCATCGGTGTCAGTGCCGGCACGACCGCTCGCCAGCCGGGCGAAGGCGCGCACCGTATCGCGTTCCGAATGTTCCGAGACCTCGTCGAGCGTTTCGCGAATGCGGGCATCAAGGGCCACCGGTGCGCCGCCCTGCCGAGCCGCATGGCAGATCTCGACGCCGAGCGAGCGGGCGACGACGAAGCCACCGGCGCTGAGCGCAATGCGGAAGTGGCGGAAATCCGCCGGGGCCTTGTCGGCGGGGCTCACCACGAGACGGCTTGCGCCGGCGGGCAGTGTGAAATCCAGATCGAACCGCTCCCGCGACATGAAATCGCCTTCGACGGCAACGTTGACGGCCGCATCGACCGGCAAGGTGCTGGGGAGCATCAGCGTGATATCGCCCTCGAAATAGTGCTGGCGGTCGAAATACATGCGGTCGAGCGCTGCTTCAAAGGCATCGGCAACCGCTGCATCGACCGGCACCGGCACGGCGACACGGGCGTTGGGTCCGCTGAGATAATCGAGCTGGAAGAAATAGCGCGCATCGCGCTCGGCGAGGTCATCAAAGAAGAGCGTGATTTCGTTCAGCCCTGCGACCAGCGGCAGTTCGAATTCCTGCCTGGCCTCGAGGTTGCGGCTATAGGGCGCCGTCCACCCGATCTCGATGCCGTTCAACCAGATGACGGCGCCGCCGCAGGTGCCGAGATTGAGCTGAGCCGTGCCGGCAGCATCCGCCTCGATATAGGTCCGTGCCCAGGTCGCGAGGCGTGTCGGCCGGAACCAGAAGCCGGAGAGATCGACGCGCGGCGAGCCGAAGGGCAGCCACCAGCGCTTTTCCGCGAATGTGCCCCTGATATCGGGCCGCTTGCCGCGATAGCGTTCGGCGAAGGTCGTCCGGCACGGATATTCGTGCGGAATGAAATTCTTGTGCTTGGTGAGGAAGAAGAAGGGGTCCATCTCGCCCTTCATCGGAGCGTCGGGCACGTCGAAGCGCTCCTCGGCGATGGCCGCAAGCTGCCAATAGCGGATCGCGTCGCCGGCCTTCAACTTTCGCTTCAGATAAGATTGACCGCCGCTCATTTCAGGTCCGCCACTGCTACCGGAGACACGTCATTATATTCCTGGTTCTCGCCGGTCATGCCCCAGACAAAGCCATAGGGGCCGGTGCCCGCGCCCATATGGATTGACCAGGCGGGCGATAGCACCGCGTCGCCATCCGCGACGACCAGATGCCTGGTCTCATCGGGCTGGCCCATCAGGTGAATGACCCTGTCCTCCGGCGCCATGTCGAAATAGCAATACGCCTCCATCCGACGCTCATGGATATGCGGCGGCATCGTGTTCCAGATGCTGCCTTCCGCCAGATCGGTAATGCCCATCAGCAGCAGGCAGGATGGCGCGACTTCGGGGTGGATATACATCCTGAGCCGGCGTTTGTTCGAGCGCTTCGCATCGCCGAGATCGAGCGCCTTGGATTCTTCGCGGGTGATCAGCCTGTGGGGGATGTCGGCACCGGCGGGAACGGAATTCATGTAGAAGCGCGCCGGGTGATCGATGGAATCACTTGAGAGCGAGAGTTCCTTGGCGCCACGGCCGACATAGAGGACATCGCGGTTGGCGAGGTTGAAGATCTTGCCGTCAACCGCGATCTTGCCGCTGCCGCCGAGATTGGCGATGCCCATCTCGCGGGCCGAGAGCAGATAGGGCGTGCCGATCTCCTCGCCGCCGCCGAAGGTGATCGCTTCTCTCGCCGGCATGGCACCGCCGAGGATAAGCCGATCGACATGGGTGTAGGTCAGGCGCAGTTCATTGCGGACGAACAGGCCGGGCACCAGAAAGGCGTCGCGCAGCTTCGTCGTATCGTAAGCCTTGATGTCATCAGGCGCCGCGCCATAGAGTACTTTCATCGTCATGCCACTTTTCCCTCGGCTTCGACATGGTGCAGCGCTTCGGACAGGCAGAGGATTGCCAAAGCCTGGCCATAGCCGGTCGGCTGGATCGGAATGTCGCGATAGAACTGCAGGTCGTGGCCCATGCGCGTGCCGTAGGAGACATTGAGCACGGTGCCGTTTTTATCGATATTGTTCATCACCGCCTTGAGCGCCTTCAGCCCCGCTTCGCGCCAGGCCGGCGTACCGAGGCCGAGCCGATAGCCCTTGAGCAGGCCGTAACCGATACCGGCGGTCGCCGAGATTTCCTCGTAGGAACCGGGGTCGTCGAGCAGGGTCCGCCATGCGCCCGACGGCGCCTGCAGCGGCAGGAGCGCGGCGACCTGCGCCTTCAGCACACCGGGCAGGAAATCCCGCACCGGCCTGGCGATATCGGCAAGATCGAGCAGGTCGAGAATGCCCGCCGTGATCCAGGCATTGCCACGCGCCCAGCGAGCCCTGGCGAAATTGTGCCGGCCATCGAAAGTCCAGCCGTGGAACCAGAGGCCGGTCTCGGTATCGGCGAGATAGCGGGCATGAACGAGAAATTGCAGTGAAGCTTCGTCGACCAGTTCACGCCGCCCGCTCGCCTGACCGTAGGAGGCGAGAAACAGCGCCACCATGTAAAGCGTGTCGTCCCACAATTCGTTGTCATTGACCTTGTCGGAGACATGGTGCTCGAACCCGCCTTCCGATGTGCGGCCCATGTCCGACATGACCCGGGACGCCCATGCGTCGAGTGTGGGCTGCCAGCGCGGGTCTCGCGTTTTCGCCCAGAGGACGGAAAGACCAAGCATCGGCGCAGTGGTGTTGACGTTGAGCGATGGAAGCCCCGCCTCGATGCGGGCCGAATACCAGTTTTCGATCAGATGCCTGAGGTCATCCCGGCCAGTGAACTGCCAGAGCCTGACCAGGCCATAGAGGCCGACGCCCTGCGGCCATTCCCAACTGTCGAAGCTGATGTAATCACCCGAGGTACCGTCCAGATTGGGCTCATGGAACTGGCCGTCATGACGAAGGCCCGCAAAGCCTCCGACCAAACGATCAAGACATGCGCTGATATCGCTGCTTGACGCCAGCATGGCACTCCTCCCATTCCAGCCGTTTCCGGCCCTCTCTTGAGACAAAGAATGCCGGAGAGAATTTTCTTGCGCAATCTGAAAATTTTTTTCATGATCATGCTCGACGAGAGGAGGCCGCCGATGATCGCAAAACCTGAACCGGGCAAACGCGGCAAGAAATCCAAACGCGTGCGGCTCGAAGATATCGCCGAGGCGTGCGGCGTATCGCTCAGCACGGTTTCGCGGGCGATTGCCGGCGAAAAGGGTGTGCGGCCGGAAATCCGCCAACAGATCCTCGAGGCTGCCAAGCATTCCAATTACACGGTGCCGCGCGCCGTCGCCGGCCAGAAGGTGATCCTGGCCGCGTCGAGCGCGGCTATGATCGACTATGTCCGCAACCAGTTCACGCTCTATGTGCTCGAGGGGCTGAAGGAGCGAGCCCAGGCGCTTGGCCTTGAAATCGTCACCCGTCCGATGGCCGACAAACGCGAGGAACTCGTCGTGCTGGACGAAGCGCGCAATGATCCCGAGGTCGCCGGCCTGTTGTTTCTGACCATCGACGACGAGGATATGCTGGCCGCCACCCAGGGCTTCGACAAATCGATCGTCCTGCTCAACGGCGACGACCCCCTGATGCGGCTTTCCAGTGTCACGCCCTGCAACCGGTCGAGCGCCCGGCTGGCGGCTAATCATCTGATCGACCTCGGCCACAGCCGCATCCTCTTTCTCATGCGGCCCGGTCGGCGCACGATCGAACGGCGTTACGAAGGCTGGCGCGACGCGTTGCTGCATCGTGGCTTGCCCGCCGACGATGATCTTCTGGTCCCCGTCGATGACTGGCTGCCGGAGCTTGGTATCCAGGCCATCGCGGCCCGTATCAGGGAACGCGGCCTCGATTTCACCGCCGTTCTCGCAGCCGGCGACAGCCTGGCCGTCGGCGCGATGATGGGCGTGCAACAGATGGGTTATTCCGTTCCGGGCGATGTCTCCGTCATGGGCATGGACGACCTGCCGCAGGCGGCCTTCCTCAACCCGCCGCTGACGACGATGCATATTCCGATGCGCGAAATCGGCTCGTCCGGGCTCGATCTTCTTTACGACAATCTTTCGGGATTGCCCTACTTGCCGCGCCGCGTGGAACTCGCATGCCATCTCGTCGAGCGCGCCTCCACCGGACCGGTTCGCTCCGGCGCGCCGTGATCCCATGAGAACAGCGCGCTTGCGCAAGCGACCTATGTTTCCATCACCGCCGCTCCCCCATACCGAGCGGCGTCGCCGGCGTCTCGGCGGGAACGCGGCCATAGGCATGCGGCAGCGAGCAGGTCTTCAGTTGCGGCAGCACTTTGGTGCCGAAATGCTCGGCCTCTTCGAGATGCGGGTAGCCCGACAGGATGAAGGCGCGGATGCCCATCCTGCGATACGCCTCAAGCTCGGAAAGAACCTGATCGGTAGAGCCCACAAGGGCCGCGCCGCAGCCCGAACGCGCACGGCCGATCCCAGTCCACAGATGCGGCTCGACATAGCCGAACCGGTCGGCGAGTTCGCGCGCCCTCGCCTGATGCGCGACACCGAGCGAGATGGAATCGTGCGCCCGTTCGCGGATCAGCTTGCCGTATTCATCATCAAGCTTCGACACCAGATGCTCGGCATAATCGCGCGCCTCCCTCTCGGTATCGCGAACGATCATATGCACGCGCAGGCCATAGTCGAGCACGCGCCCATGCGCCTCCGCGCGGGCGTGAACGGCCTTCATGCGCTCGGCCAGCATGCCCTTGGTTTCCGGCCACATCAGGTAGACGTCGCATTGGGCGCCGCAGAGTTCGAGCGCATCCGGTGAATAGCCACCGAAATAGAGGAGCGGGCCGCCATTCTGCTGATAAGGCTTTGCCGGACCGGTCGGCACGCCCTTGAACTGATAGACCTCGCCATCGTGGTCGATCGTATCGCGCGTCCAGGCCTGGCGCAGGATTTCCACCACTTCATGGCTGCGGCGATAGCGATAGGCGCTGTCAGCGACCTCGCCAGGGAAATCCGAGCTGATGACGTTGAGCGTCAGCCGACCTTTCAGCATATGGTCAAGCGTGGCGACGGTGCGGGCGAGCATGATCGGCTGCATCTCGCCGCAGCGGATCGCGGCAAGGAAACTGATCCTGTCGGTCAGGGCGGCGCAGCCCGCGACGAAGGTCAACGTGTCCTGCCCGACCTGGTACGAGGACGGGCACAGGATGTTGCGAAAGCCAAGTTTCTCGGCCCTTAGCACGATGTCCGAGCAATGCTCCCAGCTCGAGCGCAGGCTGCCATCGGGCACGCCGAGATACTGGTAATCGTCCGAGCAAAGCGCGGCGAACCAGGAGACTTCCACCGCGTCGAGATCCTCCGACCGGATCGGCACCACGCTCATCGGCGCCTCCTTCAGGCAATGACATTTGCTCTTGCGTACCATTCGGATTCATGTAGATCAATAGTATATCAATTTTCGCAGCGAGCTACATCGATCTTGCAGCCGATCTCATCCGCCCCTGGCAGCCTGCCCATCTACCTTCAGGTTACCGAGCTTCTCATCCGTGACATCGCCGCCGGCCGGCTGATCGATGGCGAGAAACTGGCACCCGAGCGGGACATGGCGACCGAGCTCGGCATCGCCGTCGGCACGTTGCGCAAGGCACTGGCCGAGCTGCAGAATCGCGGCCTGCTGGAGCGCATCCATGGATCAGGGAACTATGTGCGGGCCGTCGCTGATCCGAAGAGCCTTTACACCATGTTCCGTCTCGAACTGATCGGCGGCGGCGGTCTGCCAACGGCGGAAATACTGACGGTCGATCGCCTGCCCAAACCACCGGATCTGCCGAGTTTCGGCGAGTCCAGCGACGCACATCGCATCCGCCGGCTTCGCCGGCTCAATGGCCTTGCGGCCGCCGTCGAGGAAATATGGCTCGACGGCAGGTTTGCGGATGTGCTGGATCGCGAGGCGATGTCGGAGAGCCTCTATCTCTTCTATCGTACGGCGCTATCGCTCCGGATCGTGCGGGTCGAGGATCAGGTGGGCCTCGACCATGTTCCTGACTGGACGCCCGGCATATTCGGCCAGAGGCCGGGAAATCCGGTGCCGCACGTGCTGCGCATCAGCCACGACCAGAACGGCGAACGGGCCGAGGTGTCCCGAACCTGGTTCGACCACACGATCGCGCGCTATGTCGCGCGACTGAAATAACCAGGGAAAGGAAACACGCGTGATACCGACTTACGGCATTATCGGCTGCGGCATGATGGGCCAGGAGCATCTCCGCAACATAGCGCTGCTCCGGCAAAGCCGTGTGGCCGCTATCTTCGAACCCGACCCCGCCATGCGCCAAGCCGCCAGCCGGGCAGTGCCGGATGCGTTGATGGTCGATTCCATCGAGGCACTGCTCGCGGTCGAGGCGGTAAATTGCCTGCTCATCGCCAGCCCGAACTATCTCCATCTGCCGCAGTTGGAGAGGATCGCCGCGATCCGACCGCTCCCGGTCCTGGTCGAGAAGCCCCTGTTCACCGCGCCGGAAGACGCGCCCCGGATCGCTACGCTTCGCGCCACCTATCCTGCGCCGATCTGGGTGGCGATGGAGTATCGCTACATGCCACCGGTAGCTCGGCTCATCGAGGAGGCGGAGGACGCGACTGGCGGCGTCCGCATGCTCACCATCCGAGAGCATCGCTTTCCATTCCTCGAAAAGGTCGGCGACTGGAACCGGTTCAATACCAAGACCGGCGGTACGCTCGTCGAGAAGTGCTGCCATTTCTTCGACCTGATGCGCGTGATCCTGAAATCCGATCCCGTCCGCGTGATGGCTTCGGGCGGACAGGCGGTCAATCATGTCGACGAGGTCTATGAGGGCGAGCGCTCCGACATCTGGGACCATGCCTATGTCATCGTGGACTTCGCCTCCGGTGCGCGCGCCATGCTGGAGCTCTGCATGTTTGCCGAGGGATCGCGCTATCAGGAGGAAATCTCCGCGGTCGGTCCGAAAGGCAAGATCGAATGTCTGGTGCCCGGCCCCGGCCGCTTCTGGCCGACACATCTGGGCGACCCGCCGGTGCCCCAGGTCATCGTCTCGCCACGTCATCCCCAAGGTCCGCGTGCGGTGGAGATTCCGGTCGATCCCGATCTGCTCGAAGCTGGCGATCACAATGGCTCGACGTTCTACCAGCATCAGCGCTTCCAGCGGGCAATCCAGGGACTGCAGCCGGTGGAAGTCACGCTGGAAGATGGGTTATGGGCCGTGTTGATCGGACAGGCTACTCAACGCTCGGCACTGACGGGCGAAGGGATATTGATTGCTGGCGCATCCTAACGGGCCTATGTTGCGTGCCAAAAAGGCCCAGAGGTCGGGCTGCCTATTCCAGCGCCGTTTCGAGGAACCTGATGCTTTCTCGCAGGCCCACCTCGATGTTTGGATCGGTATGTACCGACGCGGCGAACGGCTCGTAGGAATACGTACCTCTGTAGCCCATGGCGTTTAGGGCCCTGATCTGTTCGACGTTCCGCAAACGGTCCGCTTCCCCGACCAGAACCCGGTGGCCATCCTGCATTTCCTCGGGGCTCAACGCGGGATCGATGACACCAGAGATGTGAACGATGCCCGTCCATTGGGGGAAGAATTCGGTTTCTCCCGCGATGTGGTGGTGGAAGGTGTCATGAACGAGTCGGAACCGGTCCTTGCCCCCAACAACCTCGATTGCCTCAATGGCCTCGCGCTTGCGCCGCAGCGACGACGTCGTGAAGCCCAGCGGCTCAACGAGCGCGATGAGGCCCGCCTCCTCGAGCATCGGCAGGATCAGAGCGAGCGCGTCGCGGAGATCAGATAGGCGCTTCTCGTCCGATTCCACGGCCCCGTCATTGCTCGGGATGAGACTGATCGACTCAGCCCCTGCATCCGTGGCTTGGGCGATCAAGAGCTTGATCTTGTCCCTCATCGCATCTGACCAGCGGTTAAAGCCGTAAGCCTCCGAAAGACCCAGGAGCCGCACGCCTTTGTCTCGGGCGTACTCACCGATCGCCGAGGGCTTCTCGCCATCGAAGAATTCTCGTGAGGCAAGGCCTTTGTCGGCCAGGTCGTTCCGAAGCTCGACGCCGATGCAGCCGAGGTTGGCCGCCAGATCGATCAGCTCGCGGCTGGTCAGGCGCGGGGCCGCCATGTGGTTCAGAGCGAAATTGATCGTGGCGCTCACGTCAGTTCTCCTTCGATGTAACAGCCCTTGCCGGCGAGGAAACCCGAGATCGCCGCGACGATGCCGCGCGTGGATGTGCAGGTGACGGTCAGTACGAACTTCATAAAGTCAGTTCCAATTGTAGAGGAGCGCAAGAGTGTCAAACAGGCGGCGCGGTGCCGAAGCACCGCGCCGCCGGAGCGCCCGGGAGGAGGATCAGGCGCGGGATTTCCGCTTCTGGCGCTGCACGTCGATGATGACGGCGGTGACGATGATCATGCCCTTGACGATTTCCTGGTAGTATGCGCCGACCTTGAGGAAGGTGAAGCCGGAGGTGACAACGCCGAGGATGATGGTGCCGATCACGGTACCGGTAATGCGACCGACGCCGCCGGCGAGCGATGTGCCGCCGATGACGGTTGCAGCGATCGCGTCGAGTTCGAAGGCGACGCCCATATTCGGCTGGCCGGATTGGGCGCGGGCGGCGAGCATGACGCCGGCGAGACCGGAGAGCATGCCCGCGACCGCATAGACCTTGATCAGGTGCTTGCCGATATCGATACCCGAGACACGTGCGGCAAGCGGATTGGCGCCGATGGCGTAGGTGAACTTGCCGTAACGCGTGTAGGACAGAGCAACATGGCAGATGATCGCGACGATGAAGAAGATGATCACCGTTCGCGGAACGGGGAAGCCCCAGACCTCAAAGCTTTGGCCGAGCCAGGCAAAATCCTGGCTGAGCAGGGCGACCGGCTGGCCCTCGGTGTACCACTTTGCGAGACCACGAACCGAGACCATCATGCCCAGCGTCGCGATGAAGGGCGGAATACCTGATTTGGCAATGATGAAGCCGTTGACGAAGCCGAGCAGCAGGCCCAGCAACAGCCCCGCCGCAATCGCCCATAGCGGGCTTGAATCGATGAACCACGAGAAGCCGAATTGCGACCATTCCGGCTGCAGAAATACGGCGCGCGAATTGATCGCCGTTTGCGCAAAACTCGCCGCGACCATGGCGATCAGGCCAACCATCGAACCGGATGACAGATCAACACCGCCGGTGATGATAACTTGTGTCACACCGACCGCGATGATGCCGATAACAGCCACTTGGAGCACGATGATGGAGAGCCGCTGCTTGTTGGCGAGGAAGCTCTCGCCGACCACATACCAGCCAAGAATCTCGAAGACGATCGCAATACCGATCAACACACCGAGAATGGACACTTCCGCCGGCAGCCTGCGGACTTTCTTCAGACCGGTCGTGGATGTGCTGCCGAGTTCGTTTGCCGACATGTCTTGTTTCTCCCCCTTGGCCCACGCTCAATGCGAGGCCAGTTCCATGATCTTGACCTGGTCCGCATCCTTGCGATCCAGGATGCCCGTCATTCGTCCCTCGTGCAGCACCATGATTCGGTCGCTCATGCCGAGCACTTCGGGCATTTCCGACGAGATCATGATCACTGCCACACCCTGACCTGCCAGTTGCGAAATCAGCCTGTGAATCTCGGCCTTGGCACCGACATCGATGCCGCGCGTCGGCTCGTCGAGGATCAGGATCTTCGGTTCCGTCAGCAGCCAGCGAGCGATCAGAACCTTCTGCTGGTTGCCGCCCGAGAGATTGATGATCGGCTCATGCATATCGGGCGTGCGAACACGCAGCTTGTTGGACATCGCTGCCGCGTCCTTGGTGAGCTTGTTCTGCTGAACGAAGCCGAACTTGGCATAACGGTTTTGCAGCACCGCCATCTGCGCATTGTCCTGGATGTCGAGCAGCAGGAAGCAGCCGGTTTCCTTGCGGTCTTCCGTCAGGAAGGCCATACCGTGGCGCATGGCGACCGCCGGCGAAGCGATCGTCACTTCCTTGCCGTTGATATGGATGGTCCCCGAGCTTGCCGGGGTGACGCCGAAGATCGTTTCGGCGACATTCGAGCGGCCGGAACCGACGAGCCCGGCCAGCCCGAGAATTTCACCGGCTCTCAGATCGAAGGAAATGTCGTGGAACACGCCTTTCAGCGTCAACCCTTTGACCGACAGCACGACGTCGCCGATCGGCACCGTCTCCTTCGGGAACATCTGGGTGATCTCGCGGCCGACCATCATGCGGATGATGTCGTCGCGGGTAACCTCGCCCGCAGCCTTGGTGGCGATATAATGGCCATCGCGAAACACCGATACTTCGTCGGCGATCTCGAAGAGCTCATTCATCTTGTGGGTGATATAGATGATGCCCTTGCCCTCGGACTTCAGCGAACGGATGATTTTGAAGAGGTGCGTGACCTCCTTGTCGGTGAGCGCGGATGTCGGCTCGTCCATGATCAGGACGTCGGAATTGAACGACACCGCCTTGGCGATCTCGACCATCTGACGGCTGGCAACGGAGAGCTTGCCGATCTTGATCTCTGGATCGATATCGATATCGAGCCGGCGGAACAGCTCTTCGGTCATATGGCGCATCTTGCCGTGATCGATGAGACCGAACCGGTTTTTCGGCTCGCGGCGGATCCAGATGTTCTCGGCCACGGTCATCGGCCCCATCAGGTTGAGTTCCTGGTGGATCATCGCAATGCCGTTTTCCAGCGCGTCGAGCGGGCTCTTGAGGCGGATGACTTGGCCGCGCAGCTTGAACGTACCGCTATCGGGCGTGTAGATGCCGGCGAGGATTTTCATCAGCGTCGATTTACCGGCGCCGTTCTCACCCATCAGCGCGTGGACGGTGCCGCGCTTCAGCGTCAGCCGGACATTGTCGAGCGCGACGACGCCGGGGAATTCCTTACGGACATCCTCGACTTCAAGCAGGAATTCGGAGCCGGGCACGGCGCCGCTTTCGCGCACGGCCTTCATGGTCGTGGGGCTAACGACAGGGGTCATCGCGCATCTCCTCGCGCATTCAACAGGTCGGGACGACAGCCGGACATCCGCCGCGCTGATGCGGGAGATGTCCGGCAAGTCACGTCAGTTCTTGGTGACGAACTTGTCCATGTTTTCGGGCGTGACGAGCTGGAAGGGAATCCAGACCTTGGCTTCGATCTTTTCGCCCTTGGCGAGCTTGATCGCGGCATCGACCGCACCGGAACCCTGGCCGAACGCGTCCTGGAATACCGTGACGTCGAGATCGCCGGCCTTCATATAGGCGAGCGCCTCCTGCGTGGCATCGATACCGCCCACGACCACATCCTTCATGTCCCAGCCAGCCGACTTCATGGCGTTGATCGCACCGATCGCCATGTTGTCGTTGTTGGCGATGACGGCGGCGGGCTTGTGGCCGGCGGCGATCCAGTTGGTCATCAGATCCTGAGCCTTGACCGGGTCCCAGACGGCAGTCTGTTCGTCGAGCACCTTGAGGCCGGCGCATTCCGGCGTGGCGATCACGTCATGGATGTCCTTGGTGCGCTGGACGGCGGCCTGGTTGGCGAGGTCGCCGACCATGACCAGGATGTCGCCCTTGCCGCCGAGCAGACGGCAGACTTCCTTGGCTTCCAGCGTGCCGGAATCCACTTCGTTCGAAGCGACGAAGGCGCCCGTGGGGCCGAGTGCATCGACGTCGATCGGCTGGCGATTGACATAGACGATCGGGATGCCGGCATCGTTTGCCATCTTGGTCATCGGTGCAGTCGCCGAGGTGTCGACAGCGTTGACGATGATCGCATCGACTTTCGACGCGATGAAGTTCTGGATCTGCGACAGCTGCTTCTGCACGTCGTCATCGGCGATTTCGATCTGTACCGGCTGATTGGCGTCAGCCGCGGACTTCTCGATGCCCTTGCGCAGCACCGTCAGGAACGTATCCGAATTGGCCATCGATACGCCAATGTCGCCGGCATAGGCAGCGCCTGACATCAGCAACGCAATGGCCGTTCCAAGTAGCAGCTTTTTCATGATTTATTCTCCTCCACATGGGTGTCCGGCGCACCCGAATTGACCGGAACCCCGGAAATACAGCCGAGGCAGAGATCGCAATGCTCGTCTCCCGCCGAGCAAAATGGAACATAAGTTTCTATGTTCCACATTCCGGAATACATATTCCATTTTTAGGGCATGTCAAGACGCCGCTGCGCCATGAAGATGGGGGTATTCACATTTGAAGATCAGAGGACAGCGGATCGCGAGTGCCTTTGCTGTCTCGATGAGCTGGGGCGGCGGCAAGCGAGGCTCAGCCGTGTGGTTGAGCGCGAACCCAAGTTCGGCCATTCGTGTAAGTCTCCTGATGAAGGTCGGGCAGCGTCTACCTCCCGCCTCCCCTCTCAATCACCAGTTTTTATGTCATTCGTCAAAACAATCGTGCTGCATTTTCTATCATTCATGCAATAAAATTCAAAAATCAAATGACAGTTATCTTTCAATCTTGATCAGATATTCTCCGGGACATACATTTCGAAGGGTAGGAACGTCTGACCCGGAGCGCTTGCCGGCCCATTTTCAATCGCGGAAACCATCAGCCGCACCAACTCTCGGCAAAGATGCTGCAGCGGCGTCGCCACGGCGAGCGCAACCACGTCGTCCGCAAGCGCCGCGCGCGACTCCGGTGTCAGTTCGTTGACAGCGACGATATATTCGCCTCGGAGTTCGTCATCCCGAAGCGCCGAAATCGCTCCTTCCATGCCGCCGCCGGCGACGTAGAAGCCTACAAGATCCGGATGGCGGTGCAGGAGATCAAGGGTCGCCTCATGGGTAATCTGACTGGTTTCAAGATTAACGAGCGTATCGAGCACCTCGAAATCCGGCGCATTCTCTCGAAAATAGGAGCGGAAGCCGATCTCGCGAAGCTCGTGGCCGTGAAAGCGGTGACTGCCGACGAAGACAGCCACCTTGCCGGGCTGCTTGGCCATTTTGGCGATCAACCAGGCCGCAGTTCGTCCAACTTTCCTGTTGTTGAGACCGACATAGCCTTCCCGGATACCCGAAGCGAAGTCCGACAGAAGCGAAAAAACCGGAATGCCTTTTGCTTTCAATTCCTCCACCGCCACGGTCAAGGCCGGATAGTCGGGGGAAGCCATTGCAACGGCCTGGTTGCGGCCGCCGACATCTCGCAGTGCTGCAGCCAGATCTGACGGAATCTGGCTGTCGCAGAATTCGATCTGAACGATGCCCCTCATGTCCTGGTTATTTTGCACGGCGAATTCGATCTCGCGCGCGAACGCTTGATAAAAGTATTGTTCGGGCTTTCGTAAGATGAAGCCCAACTTGTAGACCGGCAATCCTTCCAAGACACGCTGTCGCAGCAGGCTGACAGCGTGAAAACCTATTGCATTGGCGGCTTCATAAACACGCTTCGCCGTGTCTTCTCGCACCCTATGTCGTCCGTTGAGCACGCGATCGACCGTCGCAACGCTGACATTTGCCGCCTTGGCGAGATCTGCGATAGTTGGACGCGAGGCCATCGGCTTCCCCCTGTTGATACAAACTTATCAAGACGCTTACACAAAATGATTGGAAATGAAAGAATATATCGAGCCACCGTTGCACTCCGTTTCGTCGCTGCTAAGTCTGATCAAGTCTGCGTTGGCGGGATGGCGGTGCGAGGAGATAACCATGGCAACAAAAAGAGATTACAGCCTTCTCGGGCGGGATGCGCAGGCTGCGGTCGCTAACGGCCTGTCGGCAGCCGAGTGGTATCATACCGACGTGCCGCGCAAGCAGATGAAGGACTTGATGAAGCGTGAGGATGGACCGGCGATCCGGGACACTGCGATCTGGCTCGGTTGTCTTGTCCTGTTTGGCGGCCTCGGGGTTTATTTCTGGGGCAGCCTCTGGTGCGTACCGTTCTTCTTCGCTTACGGTGTCCTCTACGGTTCGGCATCCGATAGCCGCTGGCATGAATGCGGCCACGGCACTGCCTTCAAAACGATGTGGATGAATGACGTCGTCTACCAGATCGCCTGCTTCATGATCATGCGCAACCCCGTGACCTGGCGCTGGAGCCACACGCGGCACCACACCGATACGGTCATCGTCGGCCGCGATCCCGAGATCGCCGTGATGCGGCCGCCGGACCTCGCAAGGCTGATCCTCAATTTCTTCGGCCTTCTCGATGCCTGGCATGCCGTCATCGACATGGTGCGCAACGCCTTTGGTGTAATCAGCGCGGCGGAAAAGACCTTCATCCCGGAAAGCGAGCAGCCAAGGGCGATCCGCATCGCCCGGATCTGGCTCGCCATCTATGCCGCGACCATCGCGCTCGCCATCTTCATGGGCTCGATCCTGCCCCTGATGCTGATCGGCCTGCCGCGCCTCTACGGCGCCTGGCACCACGTGATGACGGGCCTGCTGCAGCATGGCGGCCTGGCCGACAACGTGACCGACCACCGGCTGAACAGCCGCACAGTCTATATGAATCCAGTCAGCCGGTTCATCTACTGGAACATGAACTACCATGTGGAGCACCACATGTTCCCGATGGTGCCCTACCATGCGCTGCCGAAGCTGCACGCGCTGATCAAGGATGACCTGCCGGCGCCGAATCCGTCGATCCTGCATGGCTACCGCGAGATGATACCGGCGTTTCTCCGGCAGCTTCGCAACGAAGATTATTTTCTCAAGCGTGAAATGCCGCCGACGGCGCGACCGTATAGGGAAGAGTTCCATGGCGCGGCCATGGCATCGGCGGCCGAATAGTCGGCAAGCCCACCAAAAGATACTGGAGGAGACTATGAACGACTGGGTTGAAGTCTGCGAGCGTGATGCGATCGATGAAGAGGACGTGATCCGCTTCGATCACGAAGGCAGGACCTTTGCGATCTACCGCAGCCCCGACGATACGTTTCATGCGACGGATGGGCTCTGCACGCATGAAAAGATACATCTCGCCGACGGGCTCGTGATGGACGACATCATCGAATGTCCGAAGCATAACGGCCGCTTCAATTACAAAACAGGCGACGCACGGGGGGCGCCGGTCTGCATCAACCTTAGGACCTATCCGGTCAAGGTCGAAGGCGGCCGCGTCTATCTGCAGGTGGATTGATCATGTCGGAACGGGCCATGATCATTGTCGGCGCCGGCGAAACCGGCGCACGTGCGGCCTTCGGGCTCCGGGAGCGTGGCTATCAGGGGCGCGTCGTCCTGATTGGCAGCGAAAGCCACCTTCCCTATGAACGCCCGCCGCTGTCAAAGGGACTGCTTTCGGACACTGCCGAGCCGAAATACGTCGCCCGCGCTGACCGTTACGAGAGCGTGGGCATCGAGCTTGTCCTCGGCCAGTCGGTCGATTCCATTGATCGGCAGAGCAAAACCATCCACCTGCGCGACGGTGTTTTCTATTCCTACGAGAGGCTGCTGCTCGCAACGGGCGCCCGACCACGCCCGTTTCCCGGCCTCGACGCGGACGGAAAGCGGATCTTTTACCTGAGGACCTACGCGGACGCGCTGGCCCTGCAGCCGTGGATGGCGCCGGACCGAAAGATCGCTGTTGTCGGCGGCGGCTTTATCGGCCTTGAGCTGGCGGCAATCGCACGCCAGGCCGGTGCTGGTGTCACCCTTATTGAGGCTCTTCCCCGCATCCTGATGCGCGGCGTCCCCGAGGTACTCGCCATGCGCCTGCAGACCCGCCACGTTGCGGAAGGCGTGGATGTTCGCTGCGGCACTGGTATCAGTTCCATCGATTCCAGGCCGGGCGGTGTGACCGTCTTGCTCGCCGACGGCATGCAGATCGAGGCCGATATCGTGGTTGTCGGCATTGGGGCAATCCCTAACACGGAACTGGCTGCTGCGGCCGGTCTACAAATCGAGAACGGCATCGTCGTCGACGAATATCTGTGTACGTCAGACCCCGACATTCTTGCGGCGGGCGACTGCTGCAACTTCCCGCTCTCCATCTATGGCGGCAGGCGCGTGCGACTGGAATCGTGGCGCAACGCCCAGGAACAGGGAATGCTCGCTGCCGCAAACATGCTGGGCGAAGCGCGCCCGGTGAGCGGTGCTCCCTGGTTCTGGTCCGATCAATACGACCTGACGCTGCAAGTTGCCGGATTGCTGGACGAGGCCACGACAACGGTCGGGCGGCATCAGGCGGACGGTGGCCTGATTCTGTTTCACCTGGCAACTGACGGCAGATTGGTCGCCGCCTCAGGGCTTGGAACAGGAAATTCCATCGCTCGCGACATCCGGCTCGCCGAAATGCTAATTGCCGCCGGCGCCCATCCCGATCCTCTCAGCCTTGCCGACCCCACCTCCAAACTCAAATCCCTGCTCAGGGCAGCATGAGGAATGCCAAGTGAAAAAGTCTTTCCGACCAACCGTTGCCGATCTCCTGGCGCTCAAGGGAAAGCGCCAATTGAGCATGCTGCGCGTCGCAACCCTCGATGAAGCCGCAGCCGCCGAAGCCGCCGGGATTGATATGGTCTCCGTCCCCCCTGCTCTATTGGGCCCGCGTTTCCGCGAAGTTGCACCATCCGTCTTCGCCGTTCCCGGTCTCGAATACGGCGATTTCATTACCGCGGAAGACTATCTCAGGGCCGCTTTCCAGGCGATACGCGCCGGCGGCGACGCTGTCTATTGCGCGGCGAGCCTCGGCACGATCCGTCGGCTGCGGGATGAAGGCATTCCCGTCTGCAGCCATGTCGGCCTGATCCCGTCGAAGGCCACGTGGACCGGCGGCTTCCGCGCCGTCGGCAAGACCGCCGACAGTGCGATCGCGATCTGGAAGGCCGTCAAGGCGCTTGAGGACGCGGGTGCCTTCGCGGCCGAGATCGAAGTCGTGCCCGCCGAGATCGCAACGTCAATCAGCGAGCGGACGAGCCTTATGATGATTTCCATGGGGGCCGGCGCCGGTTGCGACGCGCAATATCTGTTCGCCGATGACGTTCTGGGCCAGAACCGCGATCACGTACCGCGGCACGCCAAGATCTACCGCGACTTCACCGCCGAATTCGACCGGCTGCAGGCGGAGAGGATTTCCGCCTTCCGAGAATTCAGGAATGATATTTCGTCAGGCGTCTATCCCGAGCCGAAGCATCTCGTGGGCATTCCCGAACCAGAACTCCGCCGCTTCCGCGAGCTTCTCGGCAACACCTGACACTGGGAGACGATAATGGCCTTGAGGACGGCCTCGGCGCCGTTGTGATAGGCGAACGTGATCTCGATGGTGCCATTGAGCAATCGGCATGCCACCGACTAGCAGAACGCATGCGAGTCGGCAGGGTTAAAGCTCATGGACACCTTCGTACCGGGAGAAAGCCCGCTCAATGCGGAATGGCCAAAGGGCAGGCGAACCGAGATCGGAGCGATGCCAGATGGTTCGACCATCACATGGATATTGTTGCCGAGGAAGGTGATGTCGCGCACCGTGCCGGTAAGCTGGCCGACCAGGGTCCCTGCTTCGAGTTCGATGCGTTCGGGGCGAAGCAGCAGCGACGCCCGGCCCTTGGCGACCTTTCCATGCAACGGCACGCCATCGACAACCACGCCGCCGGGCAGCGAAAGCTGCGCCTTACCGGCGCTGCTCGCCACCACGTCCGCATCGATGAAGTTGCTGTCGCCGATGAAGCCCGCGACGAAGCGGGTCGTGGGATTGGCATAGAGCTCCGGCCCGGTGCCGATCTGGTCGATCTCGCCCTGGCTGAACACGGCGATCCGATCGGAGAGCCGAAGCGCCTCCTCCTGGTCATGGGTGACATACAGGATCGTCACGCCGGTTTCCTGGTGGATGCGGCGGATTTCGAACTGAATTTCCTCGCGCAGCTTCTTGTCAAGCGCCGAGAGCGGCTCGTCCATCAAGAGCACCGGCGGATTGTAGACGAGCGCCCGGGCAAGTGCCACGCGCTGCTGTTGACCGCCCGACAGCAGCGCCGGCTTGCGATCCTCGAAGCCTTCGAGGCGGACAAGCTTCAGCGCCGCCTTCACCCGCTCGGCGATCTCGGTCTGCGGTCGCCGGCGGATGCGGAGCGGGAAAGCCACATTCTCGCCGACCGAAAGATGCGGAAACAGCGTGTAGCGCTGGAACACCATGCCGATGCTGCGTTTGTGTGAGGGGGTGGCAAGGATGCTCTTTCCCCTGAGCAATATGTCGCCGTCGCTCGGATCCTGGAAACCGGCGAGAATGTAGAGCGTGGTCGACTTGCCCGAGCCAGAGGGGCCGAGGAAAGTCATGAACTCGCCCTCGCCGATATCCATCGTCACGTTCTCAACAGCCGTAACCGGGCCATAGACCTTGCGGATGCCGCGGATGCTGAGGAAGGCCTGGGTCATGATTTCTTTCCCTTGCGGAAGAGTGCGGCGAGAACCATCAGCAGGATGGTAAAGGCGATAAGAAGCGTCGAGGCGGCGGCGATGACTGGAGTCAGGTCCTGTCGCAGCGTCGACCAGATCTTGACCGGCAGCGTCTGCAGTGTCGGGCTCGCCATGAAGATCGCCAGCACCACCTCGTCCCACGATGCAAGGAAGGAGAAGACCGCGGCGCCGAAAATGCCATGGCTGATCGCCGGCACCGTGACCCTGAGCCGCGCCTCCCATGGATTTGCTCCGCATAGGATGGCGGCGTCCTCGATCGACCGGTCGAAGCCCTCGAGAGCATTGCCGATCGAAATGATCGAGAAGGGCAGCGCGATCAGCAGGTGGGCGATGACGAAAGCGAATGTGGTGCCCGCCAGCCCGAGCCTGAGGAAGACTGCATAGAGCGCAACGGCGAGCACCACGACCGGCAGGATCATCGGCGTGAGAAAAAGTGCACGCAATATGTCGCGACCGAGGAACCTGCCCCTATTGAGGCCAAGCGCGGCGAGAAAGCCGATAATGACCGAGAAAACGGTAACGATCGCGGCGATCTTGAGGCTGGTCAGTGCCGAATAGAACCAGCGCGAATCGGCGAACAGTTCCTCGTACCATTTGAAGGTCCATGACGGCGGCGGGAAGATCAACCACTGGGACGAGCCGAAGGAAAGTGCCGCGATGAAGACGATCGGCAGGATCAGGAACAGACAGACCAGCATAGTCAGGCCGACCAGGAATCCGCGCAGGACACCGAGCTTGTCAAAATCGAGCAGCATGGCTACCTCGCCTTGTTCGGGTTGAAATAGCGAAGCTGCACGGCGTAAAGCGTCAGCGTGACAACCAGCAGGACAAATGCCGCGGCTCCACCCATGCCCCAGTTTACCAGCGACTGGACGAATTGCGCCACGAGTTCGGCCAGCATCATGTTGGAAGTCCCGCCGAGCAGCGCCGGCGTCACGAAATAGCCGAGCGACATGACGAAGACCATCAGCGCGCCGGCGGCGATGCCGGGCAGCGAGAGCGGCAGGAGCACGCGGGTGAAGCACTGCATGCTGGTGGCGCCGCAGAGGGCCGCGGCGCGCAGGATCGCCGGGTCGATGGCGCGGATCACGCCCATCAGTGGCAGGATCACGAAGGGCAGCATGATATAGGTCATGCCGATCGTGACGCCGACGAGATTGTTGACCAGCGGCAGCGGCTGGTCGATCAAGCCGAGCCCCATCAGCGTCTTGTTGATCACACCTGTCCGCTGCAGCAGCACCATCCAGGCATAGGTGCGCGTCAGCAGGTTGGTCCACATCGACAGGATGATGATGGCGAGCACCAGCCGCGACCATTTCTCGGGCATTATGGCAAGCAGCCAGGCGACTGGATAACCGATCACGATGGAGATGATGGTCACCACACCAGCGACGAGGAAGGTGTTGAGGAAGATGCGGAGATAAGTGGTGGAGCCGAGCAGGGCTTTGTAATTTTGAAGGCCTGGCTCCGGCTCCAGCACGCTGCGCATCAAGAGCATCAGCACCGGCACGATAAAGAAGATGACGACGAGGACCAGCGCCGGCAGGAGATAGCCGAAGCTTCCTCCGCGCGCACCAACGAATGCGCGCTTGCGCCGCATTCCTTCCGCTGTTGCCGTCATCGCCATAGTCGTCTGCCGCCGTATGCGTGCGGACCGGGCACCGGTCCCGCACTGGTTCAGGAGTTTTACTGGGCCTGCCAGGCGTACCAGCGGGTACCAATCTCGTCGCGATGTTCCGCCCAATAGTCCATGTCGGCATTGACCTGAGTCTCCGCCTGCATATCGGGAAGTGTCTGGCGCAGTTCGCCATCCATCAGCACATTGGCGTCGAGATTGATCGGAGCATAGCCGGTTGCCGTTGCAAAGCTGGCCTGGGCCTGATCGCTCGTGGCATGGGCGATGAATTTCATCGCGGCATCCTTGTTCTTCGTGCCCTTCGGCACGACCAGAGAGTCGGCTGCCGTGATATTGTTGGTCCAGGAGGTCTCGACAGTCACGCCGGTGGCCGCAAGGGCGGTCAGACGACCGTTCCAGAAGGAACCGAACGGCGCTTCGGCGGATGCCAGTAGCTGCTGCGACTGCGCACCACTATCCCACCAGATGATGTCTGATTTGATCGTATCGAGTTTCTTGAAGGCGCGGTCGAGATCGAGCGGATAGAGCTTGTCGGCGGCCACACCGTCGGCCAGCAATGCGGCTTCGATCACACCAGGCGCGGACCACTTATAGAAGGCGCGCTTGCCGGGGAATTTCTTAACGTCGAAGACATCGGCCCAGCTCTTCGGGCATTGCTTGACGGCGTCCTTGTTGCAGCCGATGACGAAGGAATAATAGAAGCTGCCGACGGAATAGTCGGTCACAAAACGCGGATCGAGCTTGGATTTGTCGATAATGGAGAAGTCGAGCTTTTCGAGTAGGCCCAGCTTGCCGGCCTGCACGGCATAGTCGCCTTCCACGTCGACGACGTCCCAGTTGACATTGCCGGCTTCGACCATGGCTTTGATCTTGCCGTAGTCGGTGGGGCCGTCCTGCGTGACGTTGATCTTGGTTTCGGCAGTGAAGCCTTCGGCCCAACTGGCCTTCTGGGCATCTTGCGTGGTGCCGCCCCAGCTGGTGAACACCATGTCCTCGGCGTGGGCCGCTCCGGCAAAGCCGAGTGCTGCTGAGAAGAGCGCGATTGCAATCTTGTTTTTCATGTTCCCTTTTCCTTGTTTTGGTCGTCGTTATCTAGGCAGGCGCAGTCCCGCCGAGCGGCGAGAAGGCCGCCGGCGACATGATCTTGTTGTCCGCAGTCACGATGAGATCGCGTATCTTCGGCAGGAAGACCTGCCAGTCCGGATCGGCGGCAAGCCGCGCACGGCGGGCCTGGCGGTCATCGAGCGTGGCAAAGCCCCAGATATGGACGATCTCGTTGATCGGCCCGATCTCCGAGGAGAAGTAGCCGACCAGGTTGCCGAGATGCTGTTTCTGGATGGCGATGCCTTCCTCGCCGACCACCCTCAAATATTCCGGGATGGCACCATTCTTCAGCCGGTATGTGCGGATCTCGTAGAACATAGGCCTCACCGCATCACGAAGGGATCGGGGAAGGGATCGTCTGATGTACGGAGCCAGACAGTCTTGGTCCTGGTGTAATCGAGCGCCGCAGCCAGCCCGCCCTCGCGGCCTTGGCCGGACTGGCCATAGCCTCCGAACGGAGCGATCGGTGAGACGGCGCGATAGGTATTGACCCAGACGATGCCCGCGCGAATGCGCTTGATCATGCGATGCGCGCGGCCGAGGCTGCGGGTGAAGACGCCGGAGGCGAGGCCATAGGGCGTCGCATTGGCCAGCGCGACGGCTTCGTCCTCGGTGTTGAAAGAGAGAACCGACAGGACCGGCCCGAAGAGCTCCGTCTCGACCGAGGGCGCCTTGACGCCATCGCAGTCGAGAATGGTCGGCAAATAGTAGAAGCCCTGACCAGTGCCGGCACGACCGCCGGTCACCAGCCTCGCGCCGGCCTCCACCGAGGCGGCAACGACCTTCTCGATATGATCGCGCTGGTGCCGTGTGCAGAGCGGACCGACCTCGGTCGCCATATCAAGCGGCGTGCCGACGCGGATCGCTTCGGCCTTGGCCTTGAGCAGCGCGAGGAACTGGTCCTTCACCGACGCCTCGATGATCAGCCGCGAGCCGGCGACGCAGCTCTGGCCCGTCGCCGCGAAGATGCCGGCGACCTGCGCATTAGCAGCACTCTCCAGATCGGCATCGGCGAAGACGACGAAGGGCGACTTGCCACCGAGTTCAAGCGAGGTCGAGGCGAGATTTTCCGCCGAGTTCCGCACCACCTGCGCCGCCGTAGAGGGGCCGCCGGTAAAGGCGATATGGGCGACGCCGGGATGCCGGGTCAGCGCGCTGCCGCAAGTCGGCCCGAAACCGGTGATGACATTGAGCACGCCTTTGGGGAATCCGGCCTCATGGACCAGCCGGGCGAATTCCAGCAACGGCGCCGGGCCATCCTCCGAGGCCTTGACCACGACAGTACATCCCGCCGCGAGCGCCGGCCCGATCTTCACGGCGGCGAGAAAGAGCTGGCTGTTCCACGGCACAATCGCTGCGACGACGCCGATCGGTTCGCGCCGGGTCCAGACTTCCATGTCCGCCTTGTCGATCGGCAGGGTGGCACCTTCGATCTTGTCGGCGAGACCGGCATAATAACGATAGTAGTCGGCGACATAGGCGATCTGGGCCGAGGTCTCGCGGATGATCTTGCCGGTATCGCGGGTTTCGAGGTCGGCGAGTTTCGGCGCATTGGTTTGCACGAGATCGGCCAGCCTGCAGAGCAGCTTGCCGCGCGCCGTCGCCGTCATCGCCGGCCATGCTCCGTTCCACAGCGCCTGTTGCGCCGCCCTCACCGCCCGGTCGACATCAGCCTCGCGCGCCTCCGGCATCGAGGCCCAGACCTGACCCGTCGCCGGATCGATCGAGTCGAAGCGGGCGGAACCCGCTTCAAATGCACCGTCTATATATTGTTCGAAGCTCTGCATGGCCCCCTCACCCAAAAGCCGGCATGACATCGGCGATGAAGCGTTCGAGCGACGCCTTCTTGCGCGCAAAACTCATGCCGGTGTCGATCCAGAACGAATATTCGTCGTAGCCCTGCTCTTCGTAGACCTTCAGGCGCTTGATGACCGTGTCGGCGTTGCCGATCGGCATGTTGGTGACCATCTTCTCCGGCAAGAGATTAGCGTTGCCTGCTAGTTCCTCGTCCGTCAGCTGTTGGATCAGCCCCTGATGGATCGGCCGCTCGTTCTTGAACCAGGCGAAGAAATAGTTGTAGTACGTGCTGATTTCCTTCGCCGCCTGGGCGATGTCGGCCTCGTCGGAGCCGACATAAGTATGCTGCAACAGCATGATTTTTGGACGCTTGACATCGGGTGCCTTCTCGCAGGCAGCATTGAAGCGCTCCATCAGGCTGGCAATCTCGGCCTCGCCATTGGCGAGCGGCGTGCACTGGACATTGCAGCCATTGGCGACCGCGAATTCATGGCTGTTCGGATCGCGCGCCGCAACCCAGATCGGCGGATGCGGCTGCTGCAGCGGCTTCGGCGCCGAGGTCGTCGAGGGGAATTTCCAGAACTCGCCGTCGTGGGTATAGTCGCCCTGCCAGATGCCTTTCACCGCCGGGATCAGCTCGCGCATGCGCTGGCCGGCGCCCCAGGCGTCGAGACCCGGCAGCAGCCGTTCATATTCGAAGCCATAGGCGCCACGCGCAATGCCGAGGTCGAGCCGGCCGCCGGAAATGATGTCGGTCATCGCCGCTTCGCCAGCAAGCTTGATCGGATGCCAGAAGGGCGCGATGACGGTGCCGGTGCCGAGACGGACGTTGGTCGTGCGGCGTGCGAGATCGGCGATATTGACGAAGGGATTCGGCGCGATGGTGAAATCCATCGCGTGGTGCTCGCCGGTCCAGATCGCGTGCATGCCGCCCTTGTCGGCGATCTCGCAGAGCGCGATGAACTCGTCATAGAGCGCCTTGTGGTTCTGGCTTGCGTCGAGCCTTTCCATGTGGACGAAAAGCGAGAATTTCATGCGTCACCTTTTGCGGCCACGGCGTGTACGCGGCCCTTGTCCTGATTGCCGACATAGACGCCGAAATTGCCGAGCGTGCTTTCGGCAGCATAGCGCTTTACGAGTTCCCTGACCGCATTGTCGGCGATCTCGCCGAGCGGCGGGCTCTGTGCGGGGAAAAGGCGGCCGGTCCTGATCTCGCCGCCGCCGAGGCTCGCGCGATAGACGACGTGCTGGTGGCCGACCTTTGTGTCTTCGTAGACCGAGTAGAGCATTCCGGTCATGAGTTCCGGACCCACCGTGGTTGCGATGTGCTGTTCGAGCGCTTCCATGCCCTCCCCCTTCTGGACGAAGGGAAGCGTCCAGCCGCCCTTGTCGTCGGGTACGAGCAGGATTTCGCCGCCGCGTTCGGCGACCGCACCGAGCAGCAGGTTGCCGTCCGCATTGGCGAGCAGGCTCTTCTCAGCAAGCGCGGGCGTGAAATAGCCGCCGCGTGCATAACCAAGTCCGATCTTGCCGCTGTTCTCGAAGCCTTCGATGCGGCCGATGAGGATGACGTGATCGCCGGCATCGATATTGTCGTGCATGGAACAGTCGAACCACGCCGCAACATCGCTGAAGACCGGCGAGCCGAACGGTCCTTTCCGCCAGCTGACGGCGGCGAACCGGTCCTCGACCGGTCTCGCGAAGGTGTTGGAGACATCCTTCTGGTCTTCGGAGAGGATGTTGATCCCGAAGCCCACTGCGCCCGTCAGCGTCGAGAAGTTGCGCGAAGTCTTGGCGAGACAGACAAGCAGCAGTGGCGGATCGAGCGAAACGCTGGTGAAGCTGTTGGCGGTGAAGCCGATGGGGGCGCCTTCCTCGTTGAAGGTCGTCACCACGGTCACACCGGTCAGGAAGGCACCGAACGCATCTCGCAGGGCTCTCGGATCAAACGTCATTGTCCACCTCCTGATCGAGCCAGCGGATGAGCGCCTCGTTCACCGCCTTCGGCGCGGTCAGGTTCACCATGTGCCGGTGGCCTTCGACCACCACGGCCGCGCCGCGCGGGGCCGCCGCCGCCATATCCCGCGCCATCTCGGCCGTCGAATTCAGGTCGCCGTCACCCGTGAGGAAAAGCGCCGGGCAGGTCACGCGCGGCCAACAGTCGGAATAGACAGAGTCACCGGTCGCGAACGCCTTGTAAGCCGTTGCATAGCCCGAGGGATCGACGACATCGAGAAGCGCACGGGCGAGCGCATAGGCCTCGCCGTGCCTCTCGTCATCGGCAAACCAACGTGCCAGTGGCGCTTCGCGATCGAAGGTACCCGAAATGATCTCGTCCGCCCGCGCCTCGACGGCCCGCCGGGCCGCATCGCCGCGACGATGCACGCCGTTCAAGAGCGCCACGCGCTTCACTTTCCGGGGAGCGGTCGCCGCCATTCCGGTGGCTATCAGTGCACCCATGGAATGGCCCGCAACATTCACCGGTCCTGTTTCCAGTTCGCCCAGCGTCCGGTCGAACCACTCGACAAAGTGCGGCAGCAGGGCAGGCTTGCCGAGCGGCGGCGAATTGCCATGGCCCGGAAGATCCACCGCGATCACACGGAAGCGCTCGGCGAGCCGGTCGATCTGGGGAAGCCACGCCTCGGCCCGCATGCCGACCCCGTGGATGAGCACGACCGTCTCGCCGCGATGTCCACGGTCGATATAGGCCGTGCCCGACTGGGTCTCAGACCGCTGCAGGGTTTGCAACATCGTGACCCAACTCCTTGATGTCCTGGTAGCGGTCGCCGATGCGGTGATGCGGGCGACCGCCGATGGAGGCGCCGAGCGCAACGACGATCTCGTCGGCCGCCGGCGCGTCCGGAATGGCGCATTGGATCGTCAGGTAATGCGAGCGGCGGCCTTCGTCGTTCTTGTCCATCAGCGGGATCATGATCGGCGCATTGGCGGGGCCGCGCGTGTTGCAGAAGGCGAGATAGGATTTTGCGCCGACGGCGGTGCGGTAGTGATTGCCGAAACGCAGGGTATGGATCAGTGCCGAGGCGTGCTCTACCTCGCCATCGAGGCCGACAACCGCCGCCTTGCCGTAGGCCTCCACGGCAGCACCCGAACCCGCAGTCTCGATGATCATCCTGGTCAACAATTCGCCGAGAATGGGCGCGACAGCATGGATTTCCGGCTTGAGGTCCTCGACGAAGCCGCGTCCCGCCCAGGGATTCTTCACCACCGCCATGGCCGCGATCAGCTTCAGCGGCGTCGACGCTTGCCGACCGCCTTCGATCAGCGTGGTCTCCACATGGAGCAGGGTCTTGCGAATGGTCGCCGTCACGGCTTTCCTCCGGTTTTCTGTCTTGCTGTATGTTGGTATACCATCTGACCAAGTGTCAAGTGCTTGTGCGAAAGTTTTTTTGCGGCTACAGGGAGAGCATGACCAAGACCGCCGAGAATCTTGCGGCTCTCCGCATCGAAAGCCCGCCAACCACCCTCCGTGAGATCGCGCTCGACCGCATGCGCCGAGCGATTATCAGCGGTCTCTTCGAGCCAGGCCAGCGGCTGGTGGAGCGCACGCTTTGCGACCAGCTCGGCGTCTCGCGCTCGGTGATCCGTGAAGTGATCCGCCATCTCGAGGCGGAAGGCCTTGTGATGATGGCCAAGCAGGGGCCGATCGTCGCCCAGTTGAGCTGGGGCGACGCCCGGCAAATCTACGAAATCCGCGCCGCGCTCGAATCGACTGCCGTGGCCGACTGCGCCCGCGTCGCCGACGCCCGGATCAAAGCGAAGCTGAAGAGGGCGCTCGATGAGCTGGACCGGACCTCAAGGCAGAGCTCCCCGCCCGGAATACTCGATGCAACCACCGAGTTTTATGCAACGATATTCGAAGCTGGCGGCCACAACATCGCGTGGGATATCGTTAGCCGGCTCAACGGCCGCATCTCGCGACTACGCGTTATGACGCTCTCCACCACCAACCGTACGACGTCAGGTCCGGCCCAGATCCGCGAAATCTATGCGGCGATCGAGCGCAATGATCCTGAAGCCGCTGCCGAGGCATGCCGGCTCCATGTTAGGGCAGCGGCCGCCATTGCCGAGACTTTGCTTGGCAAAGCTGGTTAGAGCGTCGGGCGTTTAAATGGAGCCATTCTGTTGGCTCAAGCGGAGTCGCCCTGCGTGAGGAGCAAGCAAACCGGGAATCCCCCAGGATCAGCCGCCCCCACCCCGGTCCCATCCCTCTAAGCTATGTCGGTGGGACTCCTGGCGGGTGCGGTGAACCAGTGCGGTCCATCGTCAGCCATGTAGATGTGGTCTTCAAGTCTAATCCCAAACCTGCCCGGAAACACCAACATCGGCTCGTTCGAGAAGCACATTCCAGCAGCGAGCGCTGCCGCGTTGCCGCGCACGATATAGGGCGCCTCGTGGATTTCGAGGCCAAGGCCATGGCCGGCACGGTGCGGCAGACCGGGCAGCCTGTAGTCCGGGCCGAGGCCATGGCGCGTGAGCACGTCGCGGGCGGCATTGTCCAGCGCTCCGCAGGCCACGCCTATCGCGGCGGCGTCGAAGACCGCCTGCTGCGCCTCGCGCTCGATTGCCCAGCCGCGCGCGAAGTCGCTGTCGACGTCGTCGATCATATAAGTGCGGGTGACGTCGGAATGATAGCCGTCAAGCCGGCAGCCGGTGTCGACCAGGATGACGTCGCCCTTGGCGAGAACCTGGTCGCTATCGGCGCCATGCGGCAGCGAGGTGGCGAGCCCGAAGGAGACGATGGCGAAGGTGGAGCCGTCATCGGCGCCGGCCAGCCTGTGCTGCTGGTCGATGAATTTCACCACTTCCGACGCCGCCACGCCGGGCGCCAGCGCCGAGAACACCTTGCGTTGGATATCCATGGTGATGTTCATGGCATGTCGGATCAGGGCGATTTCCGTCGGCGACTTTTGCGCACGCAGTCCCCGGGTCAGCGGCGCACCGTCCATCAATCGCTCGGCGCCGAGTTCCCCGGCCAGCGCGTGATAGACGAAAAGCGGAAGGGCATCGTCCAGCGCCAGCTTGCCCCGCGGTCCGAGCAGCCGGGAGACGAGCGCGGCACTGCTCTCCTCCTCCTGCCAGACCGCGATCTCACCTTCGAGATGCGGCAGGGTCTCGACGCGGCTCTGCTCGAAACCCGGCACGATATAGACGATGGCCTCTGACGTCACCAAGGCTCCGAGCAGGCGCTCGCTCTGGTGCCAGACGAGGCCGGTGAAATAGCGCAGGCTGTCGGTCGAGCCGAGCAGCGTGCCGGCCACGCCGGCCTGCTCCATGCGCTGTCTCAGGCGCTCGAGCCTGGCACGGAACTCGGCTTCGGTGATGCGCGGTATGGGGTGCTTCCAGTCCATCAATTCTCTCCCTGTGGGCAAGCTCGAAAGGAAACCGCATTCATGTCAGCGCGAGCGAGCGGCCGCTTTCGGGGTCAAACAGATGCATCTGGTTCATGTTGAAGGAGAGCTGCATCGTGGTCTGCGGCTTGGGATCGCTTTCCGGCTCGATGCTGGCGCAGAGGGTCGCGGCACCGATGTTGAAATAGACCATGGTCAGTGGGCCGAGCGGCTCGACCAGATCGATCTTCTCGGCCAGCGGCTCGCAACCTGGCCGTGGCGGCAGACTGGAGATCGATTCCGGGCGGATGCCGAAAATGACCGCCTTGCCGGCATGCGGCCGGTAGGCCTCGGCGCGGGCCGCCGGGACCGCGAGGCGGGCGCCGTCTTCCAGCACGACCACGAGCTCGTCCGCCTCGTTTTCCAGCCGCGCATTCAGCATGTTCATCGAAGGCGAGCCGATGAAGCCGCCGACGAACTGGCTGGCGGGATTGTGATAGAGTTCCTGCGGCGGGCCGGCCTGGTCGATGACGCCGCGGTTCATCACCACAACGCGGTCGGCCATGGTCATGGCCTCGACCTGGTCATGGGTGACATAGACGGTGGTCGTCGGCATCTGCTGGTGCAGGCGCTTGATCTCGGTGCGCATCTGCACGCGCAGCTTGGCGTCGAGGTTCGACAGCGGCTCGTCGAACAGGAAAACCTTTGGATTGCGCACGATGGCGCGGCCCATGGCGACGCGCTGGCGCTGGCCGCCGGAGAGCTGACCGGGACGGCGGCCGAGCAGTTCTGTGATATGCAGAGTCTCCGCCGCCCGCATGATCCGCGCGTCGATCTCCGGCTGCGGCAGCCGCTGCTGCTCAAGGCAGAAGGAGATGTTCTCGCGCACGGTCATATGCGGATAGAGCGCGTAAGACTGGAACACCATGGCGATGTCGCGCTTGCCGGGACCGAGTCGGTTGACGGTCTGACCGCCGATGACGATCTCACCGCTGCTGATATGCTCAAGGCCTGCGATCATGCGCAGCGTCGTCGACTTGCCGCAGCCGGAGGGGCCGACGAAGACGACGAACTCGTTGTCCTCAATGTCGAGGCTGATGCCGCGAACGGCCTCGTAGATGCCGTAGGATTTCACCACATTGCGCAGTTCGAGACGGGCCATGGATCTTTCCTTACTTCTCGTGCAGCCAGACCGACATGGCGCCGGCCCCGCGGTTTGCCCAGAGGTGATAGGGTATCGCCTTGAAGCGGCGGGCCTTCAACCGCGGTGGCGCCGTGCGGTAGAGCGTATCCTTCCAGTCCGACGCATCGGCCTCAAAGGCCTCGCCCTCGATCACGGTGGCGCCACCGAGCAGGCTTTCGTCGAAGCTTGCCGAGAGCGTGGCATCGGCGGCAAGGCGTAGGCGCTGCGGCTCGGTGCCAATATCAGTCTCCTCGACGCAGAAGACGACGGGGCCGCGCTGGAGGGCGACGCGACCGGCGTCCTCGGTCGCCGCGGGATGGGCGTAGAGCCGATCGATCGGCATGTCGAAAGACAGGCGCACCACATCGCCGTCGCGCCACTCCCGATCGATGGCGGCATAGCCTGCCGTGACTGCCTTGCCGAGATCGACGGCAGAGCCATTGACCGAGGCCGTTGCCTTGCGGCACCAGCCGGGAATGCGGAGCCTCAGGGTGAAACGCGCGGCCTCGTCGATGCCTACGGATAGCACCACATCGCCATCCCATGGATAGCGCGTCTCCTGCCTTAACCGTACGAAGGCGTCGCCGACCGTCAGTTCGGCCGTGTTCTGGCCGTAGAGGTGGATCGCGACCTGGTCGTCCTTGCTCGAATAGAAATACTGGCCGAGCGAGGTAATGAAGCGGGCGATGTTGGTCGGGCAGCAGGGGCAGTGGTGCCACTTCCAGCGGCGGTTCTGGCCGTGGCTCTCCAGCACGTTTTCATAGAAATAGTGCTCGCCGTCACGAGAGATGCCCGACAGTGCGCCGTTATAAAGCACGGTTTCGAGCTTGTCTGTGAAGCGGCCATCGAGATCGATCTGGGCCATGCGGTGGCTCCAGAGGCCGAGCGCCACGGCGGCGCAAGTCTCGGCGTAAGCCGTCTCGTTCGGCAGGTCGTATTCGCGCGTGAAACCTTCGTTCGACGCCGAGGGACCGAGACCGCCGGTGACATAGAGCTGCCGACCGGTCAGATTGTCGAACAGGCGGTCGCAGGCTTCCATCAGCGTCGGATCATCGTTCTCGACGGCGAGATCGGCCATGGCCGAGAAGAGATACATCGCCCGCACCGCATGGCCCACGACCTGGTGCTGATCGCGCACCGGCATGTGCGCCTGGCTATAGGCATAGGTCTGGAAGACATAGTCTTCAGGCTTCTCGCCTCGTTTGCGTGCCTCCTCGTCATAGTAGGACGGCATCCGGCCACGCTCGTCGACGAAATAGGTGGCGAGAGCCAGATGGCGCGGATCGCGGGTAACGCGGTAGAGCTTGACCAGCGCCAGCTCGATTTCCTCGTGAGCATCATAGCCGCGAAGCTTGCCCGGCTCGCGGCCGAAGATGTCGATGATATGATCGACGGCCCGGATCATGACGTCGAGGAATCGGCGTTTGCCGGTTGCCTCGAAATAGGCGACGGCGCCTTCCAGCAAGTGGCCCATGGAGTACATTTCATGCAGGTCGCGCAGGTTGGTCCAGCGCTTCTCCGGCTCGCGGCGGATGAACCAGCTGTTGAGATAGCCGTCGGCCATCTGGCCCTTTTCGAGCTGGGCGACGATGGCGTCGATCTTGGCCTCGATATCGGGATTGGGATAGTTCTTAAGCGTATAGGATGCGGCCTCGATCCACTTGCCGAAGTCGGAATCGAAGAAATGCTGCATGGACAGGCCGCTCGGCTGGATCGGGCGCACCAGCGGCGACGGCGGCTTGCCGAAATCGAGCACTTCGAGAAAGCCTTCCTCGTCGAGGCGCATGTGCTGGGTGGGGATGGTGACGTCGCGAACCGTCTCGCTCCAGCTCTTCCAGAAGCCGCCGTCGAAGGTGACGCGCGTATGATCGACCGGGACATAGCGCTGGATGGGGCTGCGCGAGGACGAGGTCTTGGGCAAAGGCATGGAAACTCCTTGAGCGGCGACGCCGCGATTCACTTGACGGCGCCGGCGGTCAGGCCGCGCACGTAATAGCGTTGCAAAAGCAGGAACAGGATGATGCAGGGGATCATGGTGACCACGATGCCGGCCTGCAGCGCGCCCCAGTCGATGATCCCGTAGAGACCGGAGGAGACGTTCACCAGCATGATCGGCAGGGTGAACTTGTTCTGGTCGGACAGGAAGATCAGGGCGGCAAGGAACTCGTTCCACGAATTGAGGAAGGCGAACAAGGCCACAGTCGCCACGCCGGGCAGCGCGATCGGCAGCATGATGCGGCGGAGGATCGTTATCTGAGAGGCGCCGTCGATGCGGGCGGCCTCGATCAGCGCGCGGGGCACGGCGTCGAAGGCGTTGCGCATCATGAAGACCGAGAAAGGCAGCTGGAAGGTGACATAAATCAGCACCAGTCCGACGAGGTTGTTTTGCAGGCCGAGGAACGTCAGGATCAGGAACAACGGCGTCAGGATCGACTGGAACGGGATCATCATCGTGGCCATGATCAACACGAAGAGCAGCGACTGGCCGGGGAACCTGAACTTGGAGAAGCCATAGCCGGCTGGGACGGCGACGAGGACGGTCAGCACCACCGTGCCGATCGCGATCATCACCGAATTGCCGGCATAAACATACCAGCCGGCGCCGACATGCTCGAGGCGACGGTAGTTCTCCAGCGAGAAGGCCTTGGAGAACAGCGCGGCCGGGTTGGCGAGCGCCTCCGCGGCCGGCTTGAAGGAGTTGGCCACCGACCAGACGATCGGCATGACGAAGAAGATCGCGAGCAGCAGCGAGACAATCAGGAAGAGCCACTGGCCGAGACGCTCGCCCGCCGACGCGTCATTCGACCTTGGAGAAGGACCGGACATCAGCTTTCCTCCGGGCGGTCGCGCAGCAGTACGAACTGGATGGCGCTGATCGCAACGAGCACGACGAGCAGGACGAAGGACAGTGCTGAGCCATAGCCCAGGCGATAGGATGAGAAGGAGGCGAGATAGATCGAGAAGACCGCCGAAATCGTCGAATTCTCAGGCCCGCCCTGGGTGATGATGAAGAATTGGTCGAAGGCCAGCATCGAGGACGTCACGTTGAGGACCAGCGCCAGTACGAGCGAATTGCGCATCAGCGGCAGCGTGATCCGGCGGAAGCGGGCGAAGACGCCGGCGCCGTCGATCTTTGCGGCCTCGATCACGTCGTTGGAAATGCTCTGCAAGCCGGTCAGCAGGATGACCATGGTGAAGCCGGCGGTCTTCCAGACGACCATGAGGATGATCACTGCCATGGCCGGCCAGAAGCTTTCGAGCGGACGCGGGGCGGAACTGATCAGGCCGATGCCGCGCAGGATCTGGGCGAAGACGCCGCTATCGGGATTGAGCAGCCACATCCAGAGCGTCGAGGCCGCGCCGAAGCCGATGACGACGGGCATGAAATAGATGGTGCGGAAGAAGCCCGCCGAACGAAGCGGCTTGTCGACGAATAGCGCCAAGGGAAAGGCCACCGCAAAGATCGCGGCCGTGACCAGCACCGTATAGAGCATGGTGAAGCCGAGTGAATTCCACAACTGGGTGTCGCCGAGCAACTCGACATAGTTTTCCAGCCCGATGAATTTCCGCCGGCCGAGCAGCGGCCAGTTGTAGAAGCTCATCCAGATCGTCATCGCCAGAGGGATCAGGAACAGGACTAGGATGAACAGGAAGCCGGGCAGGATGAAGGCCAAGCCCAGCCAGCCCTTCGGCTCCGGATCTCCGCTAACGGTGCGCTTCATGCGCGCCTCCTGATCGCTGGAAAGCTGATCTGACACAGAATGCCTCGGTTTTGAATTGGAATGTCGTGGTCACGCAATGAGGACAACAGGATGCGGGGCGGCGAGCCGCCCCGCAAACACCAGATCAAGGATTGGTGCGGTCGAGAATCTTGGTGAAGTCTTCCTGCGCCTTCTTGGTCGAACCATCGACGTCGTCGCCGAAGATCGTGCCCTGGATCAGATTCAGGAACGGACCGGTGCGGCTCACAAAGAGTTCGTCCGACGAGAAGGTGTAGGGCGTGCGCGCCTTGGCCAGGATGTCATAGGCGATCAGGTTGCGCGGATCGAACTGGGCATAGGCTTCCTTGGCAAGGTCGGTGCGCGAGGGCATGCCGGACTCCTTGGTAATGTAGACCTGCTGTTCCGGCTCCATGTAGAACTTCACGAAGTCGAGCGCGACCTTCTTCTTCTCCTCGCTGATACCCTTGGTGAGCGCGAGCGTATCGCCGCCGGCGAAGCTCGATTCACCGCCGCCTGGACCGGGGATCGGCGCGACCTCGAATTCCACGTCGGGATACTTGCTGGTCAGCAGGTTGACGATGTATGAGCCTGTCATGAGGATACCGACCTTGCCGGAGGCGAAGGCTTCCACGGCGTTGTTGCCGTTGCCCGAGCGCGACGTCGGATGGATGGCGCCCGCCGCCCACATGTCGCGATAGGCCGCGACCGTGTTGCGGAACGCGGGTGTATCGACGGTTGCGGTGCGGCCGTCCTCGCTCAGAATATCGGAATTGGCGGCCCAGAGATGCGGCAGGAAGTCATAGATCAGCCAGCTGCCGGAATTGGCGACGAAATAGAAACCATAGGTCTCGTCGCCCAGCGCATGGATCTTCTTGGCATTCTCGGCGATCTCCTCCAGCGAGGCGGGCGCCTTGGCGGGATCGAGGCCGGCTTTCTTGAAGAGGTCGGTGTTGTAGGCGATGATCGATGCGTCCGGCAGCGCCGGCACGCCGTAGATCTTGCCGTCATAGGTCGCGAGGCGGATATGCGACGGGCTAAGCGCGTCGGCATAGGGCAGGCCCTTCACGAAATCGGTGATATCTTCCAGGCTGTCGTTTGAGGCGAAGGTCGGCAGATAGATGAGATCGAGAACGGCGCCATCGGGCGCGGCACCACCGGCGATCGCGGCACCGAGTTTCGGCACCATCTGCTCGGCCGTGATGAGCGTGACATTGACTTTGTCGGAATGCGAAGCGTTGTATTTCTCGGCCAGGCCCTGGAGCACGGCGCCGGACGAGGTACGCACCCAGAGCGTGACCTCTTCGGCATGCGCAAGCGCAGTGCTCGCTAAAAGTGCAAGTGCGGTAACAGTGGCTTTCAGTCTCAGCATTGTGTGTTCTCCTCTTCCGCCGGACCCCCGGGGCCTCTTTACGAAGGAAACGTTATTTGAGAAAAAAAGCGATGTCGACAGTCCGAGTGCATAGAAGGGACACCTTTTTGATAAAACCTTTCAGCAGCACGATTATTTCTGCTAAAACCTTTTATCAAGCGCGCGAAGCAGGAGGTTTGGTTGACGGAATCCGATAAGGAAAGGCGTACGATCCGCGATGTGGCAAAGGCTGCGGGGGTTAGTATCGCGACCGCTTCGAACGCGCTGAACGGCATCGGCCGGACCAAAGCCGAGACCGTGGAGAGGGTGCGAAAGGTCGCCGAGGAGATCGGGTTCCGGCCCAACGCGCTCGCGCGGGGGTTGCTGAAGCGACGCAGCCACGCGATCGGCATGATTACCAACGACACCTATGGCCGACTGACGCTGCCGATGGCCGCCGGCGTGTCGGAAGCGTTGGTCGATCACGGCGTATCGGTTTTTCTCTGTGCCACCAACAATGATCCGCGGCTCGCGCGGCTCCATCTGGAATCGCTGCTCGACCGGCAGGTCGACGGCATCATCTTCACCGCCACACGGCTCGATCTGAGGCCGCCGCCGGAGTTTACCAGGCTGTCGATTCCCGTCGTCTATGCTTTTGCCGAGGGGCCACCGGAAAGCGTTACCTTCCATCCAGACGATGCCCAGGGGGCAAGGCTCGCCGTCAAGCACCTGCAGCAACTGGGTCGGCAGCGGATCCTGCACATAACAGGTCCGGAGGATTACAAGGCGGCGCGGATACGCGCAGAGGCCTATCGCATGCTGGTCGGCGAAGGCGCCGAAGTGATGTTTGGCGAGTGGTCGGAAGAATGGGGGCGCGATGCCATTGCCCGAACGCTCTCCAGGAGCACCGCGCGGGCCGACGGCATTTTCTGCGGCAGCGACGAGATCGCACGCGGCGTTATCGATGCTCTGCGCGACAACGGCATTTCCATCCCGGACGATGTCGCGATTGCCGGCTTCGACAATTGGGAAATCGTAGCGAAGCAGACGAGGCCGCCGCTGACTACAATCGACATGGAGCTCAAGGAACTCGGCCGCCGCGCCGGCCTTGCGATCCACAAATTGTGTAACGGCGAGACCGTCGAACCAGGCGTTACCCGCTTGCCGTGCAGTTTGGTCCTACGGAGCTCGTCCTCGAGCTAATGCGGTGACGCGTCAGCGGCGGGTCCGCTACAGGTTATCGCAGCGAAACCCGCCAGTTGGAGTACCGCAGGCACCCAACAATCCATGCCATGCCGCGACTTGAGGTGGCCCTGATAGATCGTTTGAGATGAATGATCTGACCGACATGCGCTTCCTTACGATCGTCGTGCGGACATAGACTGAACCGTCGAGGACGTGCCGGCCGTTTGGACAAGGCCCCCCTGTAACATTGGAAACATCCTCCAATTGTCTTTATGGACTATGTCTCTTGTCGTGAACCGACTGACATCGGAACATGGCAGTCGGCATTGCAGCACTTTCCAGCCGCAAACGACGTGACGTCGAGCGATAATCAGGGGAAGAGGTTGGAACTTTGAAAGCGGCAATCCTTGTCATCATCAGCGTGTTTGCCTTTTCGAGCCAGGCCGTCGCCGGCTGGTATCGAATCGAGAACTTCGAAGGCCTGGTAGGACAACGCCCGGTTCATTTCTCTATCCAGAGATACGACGGCTTCGGTTCTGGCATCACAGTCAAGGGAAGCTACTTTTACGACGACGAACGGAAGCCAATTGCGCTGTATGGCAAGGCCAACGGAGAAACGCTGGAACTTTGCGAAATTGCCAACGATCAGGAGTTTCGGGAAAAGATGATCGTCGGCTCGAAAACGCCGATTGATACCGCGGGATGCCCGTTCGCAATCAAGGTTGACGCAACCGCCATGACGGGCGTGCGGAATGACGGCAAGGCCGCCGAGGCGGTTACTCTGAAGAAGGTCGCGGCGCTTGATGACACAAGCGGCGGCGTGATCACGGGAGCCATCCAAATCCCCTTTTGGGCACACAATGCAAATCACTCGTTTTCGGGCAATTACGAAAAAACCGCTTTCGGCATTTGCATGACGACGTTGCGCGTGATCGATAGGATCACGGGAAGAGTCAATCAAGAAATCCGGTTTAAAAATGAAGCGTGCGATGCGGGTATGGTGATGACGTCGATCTATCAGAATGTTGAGACGTTTGTCGAAGATGGCGCCGATATCGTCGTCGTAAATTTCAAGGACGGCGGCATGGGGTATTCGAGAAGCTTTAAATTCGATGCCATAACGCGGACGTTCAAACAAACGGATTGATCACTTTCATCCGCCCCGCGATGAGATTCGGAGTTGATAAATGCGTGGCGGTGATACCCGGACGGGTGAACTTTTCAGCTATGTCGATCTGGAAGAACGGGTTCGGCGCGATCATCCGAAGCTCCTGGTGGCGTCGTCATGACGCCGTCCGAGCGCTGCCATTTGATCGGCCGTTGGCGGATCGTCGAGGCGGACCTGTGGGATCGGGACTATCTCGACCTGGCCGCGCCCGCCATGATGACCATCGGGGCCGGCAATCATGGCGAAATTGCCTTTGGCGTCGTGCAAGCCAGCCTCGACCTCGGCTACAGCCCGTCGATGGTATTCTTCACATGGGACGGATTCGACGAAATGGATGAAGTCGCCGGCGACGGTCACGCCGAATTGCTCGACGACGGCTCCATCGAGATCACATTCGCCTTTCACAATGGCGATGAAGCCATCCTCAAGGCGAAACGAGAGACTTCTTCAACAGCCTGCTAGTCTAGTTCATGACGCGTTCCGCCCTCACATCACGAAATCGCCGGTCTTCATCTTATGGAGACCCGAAAGCTCGATCATGAAGTCGGCGGAACCATCGCCGTTCACGTCGCCTTCGACAATCGTCATGTCATGCTTGTTACCCTTCAGGTTGAAGAGCACGAAGTGAAGTTCGCCGGCGGTAGAATGGAACGCCTGGCTGCCGATGTAGCTGAAATCGTCGTCGATACCGGTCCCAGCGACGGCGTCGATCAGGCTAAGGTCGATCTTGTCCTTCCTGGCGAAGTCGAGAATGATGTCGTGGTTGTCGCCGACGAGCGAGTCCCGCAGCGACATGTATCGGAATTCGTCGTTGCCCTTGCCGCCGCGAAGCATATCCTCGCCACGGCCTCCGGCGAGTTCGTTGGCCGCCTTGCTGCCCGTGAGCTTGTCGTCGCCATCGCCGCCAATCAGATTGTCGATCCCATTGACGGTTACGCTCACGCCATCGATCATACCCTTGCGCTTGGTGAGGTCCATAACGATGGCGGTATTCACGGCGGCCATATCCAGCCAATCCTCGCCGCCATTGTCATCCACGATGGCTTTGCGGGTTGCGTCAAACGCCGCCATATCGCTGAATTCACTCGTGAAGTGGTAGACGTTGTCGGAGGATACAGCCGCACCGAGGAAATCCATCCGCACACTGGCCAGCGAACCGCCTACCTCGCCTACGACGTCGTCGAAACGTAATGTCCAGTCCCCGAAAGCATCGGCGCCGCGGAAAGAATCGACACCGAAACTCCAGGTGAACGGAGCGTCCGACGTCGCGTCGGAACCCACGCCGCCATCGATCAGCATGACCTCCTTGCCATCAGGAGAGATAAGGGAAAGTCGAAGGTCCAGGAAAAAGTCGTGCGTCAGCGTCACCGTGATGTCGATATGCTCAAGGTCCAAATGCCCTACGCCGGGCACGGTAAAATAGGTTTCGCTTGAGTCCGCGATAGGGCCGCCAGCAAGATTGCTGACCGTAAGAAGTTGCTCGTTGGCCGACGTCGAAGCTACGGGCGCAAACAGCTGGTAAGCCTCTGCTATCCGGACGGAATTGTAGGCATCGACGAGGCCGTAGCCGTAGTTGACCGAAAAATGCCGCCCTCCGCCGTTCCAATCGTTACCGCCATTGGTGAACCAAAGGCCGTTTTCGAAAGCACCGGGGGTAGTTGCAGTGAAGGAGCGCCCTGTATGCCTGGCTCCGATCGACAGAATTTCCTGAACATCGCGCCAGCCGAGGCCTGCATTGGCATCGAGCATCAGTGTCGCTACGCCGGCGACCATCGGCCCGGCGGCGGACGTGCCGCCGAAGTCATCGGTATAGTCCGAGCTTACAGCGGGAGTCGCGCGCAGATTATATCCATCCGTACCCAAGAGGTCCGTCGTTACGATGCCTAGTCCGCCGTATGAGGCGAAATCACCGGCCGATGCCGAGACGAGCGTATCGGCGCCATGGTTGGAATAGGACGAGGCAAAACCGTTGTCCCGCACCGCTGCGACCGTGATCGTGTAGCGCGAGGAATTGCTGCTCTCGCCATTCGAATTCATCTGGTCATTGCCGGAGGATTTGACGACGATCGTGCCCAGCCCATCCCGGCCGCCCTCGACAACGGTTTTCCAGGCGGCCACCGATCTGGCGGCGAAGGAGTCCGTAACGTTGACGTTCTGGGATGCTGCGAAGCCGGGCGTTGATCCCCAGCTGTTGTTGAGCACGTCGAAATTGGCGCCCTGCTCAACCGCGAGAAAGAAGTCGCTGTTGTCTGCAGCAGTGATATACAGGTCGCTGGCCGTGTCGAAAATATTCACCCCAACAATGGTGGCGCCGTTCGCGATGCCTATGCCACCCTCGCCATTGTTGCCCTCGGCCGCGATAATGCCGGCGACGGACGTTCCATGCGAGTCACCTGCGACATTCGCACCGTTATAGGTGATGCCGTTTACAGTGACATGCAAGCTGGCGTCGTAGTTGTCGTCAAGGTCGGTATGCGTGTATTGCACCCCGTCGTCATAAATCGCGACCGTCACGCCGCTGCCGTCAAACTCTTGCCAGATGCTGAGGATGTCGCCCAGTTGATTGAAGTGCCATTGGTTGACGAACTGCGGGTCGTCCGGTGCTGCTGTCAACAAGGTATTGACTGATACTCCAGCCAACGCGGGCGCGGCGCCACTCTCGGCGTTGCCGTTGGGCAGATCCGCTGCGGCATAGCCGAACAACGACGCTCCATCGGTTGCCAATATCTCGTTTGACCGCTTGCGCATGATCTTGTTCATTTGGCATTTCCCTCTGAAGGGCCCTGCCCCAAACGGTCATGGGGCCGGCAGAATTTTTCCGCACTCACCGCACCGGCAAACTGTTGTTCATGCTAAGAAATTTGTGAATTATATATTCCTACTATACGAGCTCCATTGCCCGTTAAAGTATATATTAGAATGGCGCGCTCAATCGCCTTGTCCCCGCTCCGGAACATACTCTTGTATGATCGGTTATATTAGAATTAATCACGGTTCGATGCGGTCGTCGACAGAAATCTTCCATTCGACAGGATCCCGAAGGGGAACACTTTTGAGTGGTAGACTCGACGTCGTACAAGATAATACTTGATGGCCGCGCGCAAGCAGAGCCGGCGGCGCTGGCCCAGGGAACGTTCGTGTGTTTCACTGTTAGTCAGTTCGGCAGCATTGCGTTTCTTCGAGTGACACGTTGTCAGATAAAGGAGAACTTGAAGCGCGGACTTTTTCCGCCGGCAATCGAACGGGACGCTGCGATCCGTAGGCGCCTTGCTGTTGCCATGAATCGAAAGAGGGCCACAGGGGCCCTCCTTGAATGCTCAGCGGTCGGTTATTCAGCCGTCCAGTCCGTCGATGAGCTTGCGCACCCGACCGGCGGTCAGGCGTCGGATTTCCACCTCGTCGCGGCGGCCTGCAAAGAGCGGGCTTGCCATGATCTGGTCGGCAAGATCGGATGGCAACGACAGCAGCACGCGGGCATCGTCGCCGTGGATGGTGCTGACCGAGCTGCGGCGAGCCGTGATCATGCCGCCTGCCACCGTGTTATTGGTGTCCGGATCGATCAGGATGAAGGCGCCGGTCGAACGGTTCTGCTCATAGGTGTCGAAGACCGCCTGTTCCTCGAACACCAGGTGGACCTTGCCGATGGCGTTCATCGGCAGGCGTTCAGTATCGTTCCAACTGCCGGCTTTGAGGTCGAGCTGCAGCTTGGGCTCGACCAGCACGCGCTGGCGCCGCGAGCCGGATTTCAGCCAGTAGCGGCGGCCCGGTTCGATGCCTTCGGGCTGCAGCGCCACGAGCTGGGCATCGAAGCCGAGGCCCTGCATCGGCTGGCTGTCGATCGAGACGATCATGTCGCCGCGCGAGATATCGACCTGGCGGTCGAGCACCAGCGTGACGGCATCGCCGGCGACCGCCGCGTTGCGGACGAGGTCGAAGGTGACGATCTTGGCGACGTTGGCGACCATGCCCGAGGGCAGGATGACGACCGAGTCGCCCGGCTTGACGGCGCCGCCCGAGACGGTGCCCTGATAGCCACGGAAGCTTTCACCAGGACGCGAGACGCGCTGCACGCTCATGCGGAAGCCTGATGTCTGGGCCGAGCGGACGGTCGCCTTTTCCAGCGTCTCGACCACGGTCGGACCGTCATACCAAGGCATGTTGGCGCGGCCTTCATAGACGAGGTTCTCGCCCTTGAGCGCCGAGACGGGAATCGCGGTAACCTTGCCGACGCCGAGCGAAATGGCCAGTTCCTTGAACTCATGGGCGATCTCGTTGAAGCGCGCTTCCGAATAGTCGACAAGGTCGATCTTGTTGACCGCCAGCACGAACTGCCGGATGCCCATCAGCGAGGCGATCGTGGCGTGGCGGCGGGTCTGTTCGAGCAGGCCGGAGCGGGCATCGACCAACAGGATGGCGAGATCGGCGGTCGAGGCGCCGGTCGCCATGTTACGGGTATACTGCTCATGTCCCGGCGTGTCGGCGACGATGAAGGAGCGCCTGGTCGTCGCGAAATAGCGATAGGCGACATCGATGGTGATGCCCTGCTCGCGTTCGGCCTGCAGGCCATCGAGCAGCAGCGCGAAATCAGGCAGGCCGAGATCGTTCTGCTTGCCGGAATCGCGACGCAGCGTGGCGGCCTGATCTTCCTTGACCGCTTTGGTGTCCCAGAGCAGCCGGCCGATCAGCGTCGACTTGCCGTCATCGACGGAGCCGCAGGTGATGAGGCGCAACGGGCGGGAATCACGGCTGGCGCGCGCGGCTTCGAGGGCTGAGGCCGGTGCCTCGGCGAGATTGGATGTCACGGTCATATCAGAAATATCCTTCGCGCTTCTTCTTCTCCATCGATCCGGACTGGTCGCGGTCGATGGCACGGCCCTGGCGTTCGGAGACGGTGGCGGTTTCGAGTTCATCGATGATCTCGTCGAGCGTGGTCGCCGTCGAGCGGATCGCACCAGTCAGCGGAAAGCAGCCAAGGGTGCGGAACCGGATCATTTCCTGGCGCTTGACCTCGCCGGGCAACAGTTCCAGACGCGCGTCCTCGGCGAGGATCATCATGCCGTCGCGCTCGACGATGGGGCGCTCCTCGGCGAAATAGAGCGGCACGATCGGGATATTCTCGGCCTGGATGTAGCGCCAGATATCGACCTCGGTCCAGTTCGACAGCGGGAAAGCGCGGACACTCTCGCCCTGGCGGATCTGGCCGTTATAGATGTTCCACAATTCCGGGCGCTGGTTGCGCGGATCCCATTTGTGGTCCGGCGTGCGGAAGGAATAGATGCGCTCCTTGGCGCGGCTGGCTTCCTCATCGCGGCGGGCGCCGCCGAAGGCCGCGTCATACTTGCCGGCGTCGAGCGCCTGCTTCAGCGCCTCGGTCTTCATGATGTCGGTATAGAGCGCCGAGCCATGGCTGAACGGCGTGACGTTTTCCAATGCGCCGCGCGGATTGGTGTGGGCGATCAGGTCGAGATCGTATTCCGCAACGATCTTGTCGCGGAAGGCGATCATTTCCTTGAACTTCCAGCCGGTGTTCACATGCAGCAGCGGAAACGGCACCCGGCCTGGATAGAAGGCTTTTCGCGCCAGGTGGAGAAGGACCGAAGAGTCCTTGCCGATGGAATAGAGCATGACAGGACGCTCGAATTCGCCGGCGACTTCGCGGAAGATGTGGATGGCTTCGTTTTCCAGCGCCTTGAGATGCGGATCGAGCGGCGGGCGGCTGGTGGAGATATCCCTGGAATGGGGATCGAATTCGGACTGCGGCATTTTGTTTTTCCTAACTCCCGGTTTGACCCGAGTCTTTTCTTGTCTGGCGCCGCCCCTTATCTGCCTGCCGGCATCTTCTCCCGTGAACGGGAGGAAGGGGCTCGTGGTTGCGCCTACGCCTCCAGCGTCCCCTCGCCCCGTCCTTACAGGGAGAGGGTTAGGGTGGGGGCAATTCTGAACCTTAAAGTTCGCTGGACTCTAGCGACGTCAGCGCTGCTTCCGGCACATGCAGGCCGCATTCGCGCTTTTCGTCGTTTTCCCACCACCAACGACCGGCACGCTCTGGCTCGCCCGGCTTGATGGCGCGGGTGCAGGGCTCACAGCCGATCGAGGGATAGCCGCGTGCATGCATCGGGTTGATCGGAACCGCCTGGTCGGCGACCAGCTTGTTGATACGGTCGATGTCCCAGTCGGCAAGCGGATTGATCTTGATCAGGTTGCGGTCGGGATCATATTCGGCGAAGGGCGTATCCGCCCTGTTGCCGGACTGGCCGCGGCGAAGGCCGGTAACCCAGATCTGCGCGCCCGTCAGTGCCCGCCCAAGGGGCTTCACCTTGCGGACGCCACAACAGGCGTGACGGGCTTCGACGCTGTCATAGAAGCCGTTGAGGCCATATTGAGCCGCATAGGCGTCGATATCGGCCTTCTCGGGGTAGAAGCGGCGGATATCGATGCCGTAGCGCTCTTCGGTGTCGGCGATGAGCTTGACCGTCTCGGGAAAGAGGCGACCGGTTTCCAGCGTCACAACATCGATATCGAAGCGGTGCTCGCCGATGACATGGGTGATCACCTGGTCCTCGATGCCGAGCGAGGTGGTGAAGACGACGCGGCCGCCAAGGCTCGCCGCCAGCGACAACCGGCCTGCGAGATCGAGTGCGGCCATCTGGTCGTTCAGCGACTTGGCTTCTGTGGAAAGACTGGTCATGTTCATTAGAGTGTCCTGAGATTCCGAGTTCGGGGGATTATCACAGGGTATCGCGCCTGGCGATAGGAATTGCGTTCTCAGGTCGGCGCGGGAGTGGAGCAAATATCTCTCTCCTCCGGCTTATCGGCAGAACGCGCTTACAATCCGGCGAAATTGATCATTTCCAGCGGGTAAGCCAGTCGCAAAACGGCCTTTATTCACTGCGCATGGCAAATATGGGTTACACTTCCCGAAGAATCATGATTTCGAGCATTAGATGATCTCTCAGAAGGCAAAATATGCGTTGCGCGCGCTCGCGGCGCTCGCTCGGGCCGAAGCCAAACGGCCGATGCTGATTGCCGAGATCGCGGAACAGCAGAAGATTCCGAAGAAGTTCCTCGAGCAGATCCTGCTCGATCTCAAGCATCGCGGGCTGGTCATGTCCAAGCGCGGCAAGGAGGGTGGATACCTGCTGCTCAAGCCACCGCACGAGATCACCTTCGGCGAGGTGCTGCGGATGATAGACGGGCCGATCGCGCCCCTGCCCTGCCTGTCGCAGACCGCCTATCGCAAGTGCGACGACTGTCTTTCGGAGGCCGAATGCGAAATCCGCCACGTATTCGCCCGCGTCGCCGATGCCACGCGTGAGGTGCTGTTCAAGTCGACGATTGCCGACACGCTCTATGAAGACGGCCGCGCGGCGGTGATGCCGGCGGGGTGATTCCCGCTATCGGCAAGCGCGCGCAATCGGCCGGCTTGCGGCCCAAGAGAACAAAATCATTCGTATGAAACGCGCCTAACCGCAGAAATTTAATACCCGGTTGAAACGTTTTCCCACGCTCCCCATTTCGTCTGTGGCGTAAAATGTCGCCCCGCGTTCCAAATTCGGCTAAGGTGCCGATGCGAATTTTGCTTTCTCCATCTATGTAATTGACATACTCTACCTACCAGATAGAGTTAAGGAATTAACAGATTACTGGAGGGTAATTCTATGTTCAACAAGCCTAAGACGAGCGTTCTGAAGCGACTTGGTGGTGCCGCTCTCGGCGCCGCGCTGGCATTTTCCACCGTCATCCCGGCATTCGCCGACGTGACCCTGCTCAACGTTTCCTACGATCCGACCCGCGAGCTCTACAAGGAGTTCAACGTGGCTTTCGCGGCCAAGTGGCTCAAGGACACCGGTGAGACCGTGACCATCGAACAGTCGCATGGCGGCTCCGGCAAGCAGGCCCGTGCGGTGATCGACGGTCTGGACGCCGATGTGGTGACGCTGGCGCTCGAAGGCGACGTCGATGCCGTTGCCAAGAAGACCGGCAAGATCCCTGCCGACTGGAAGAAGCGTCTTCCGCACGATTCCGCGCCCTACACCTCGACCATCGTCTTCCTGGTCCGCAGGGGCAATCCGAAAGGCATCAAGGACTGGGGCGACCTCGTGAAGGGCGACGTCCAGATCGTGACTCCGAACCCCAAGACCTCGGGCGGCGCGCGCTGGAATTATCTTGCCGCCTGGGCATGGGCCAACAAGGAATATGGCGGCGACCAGGCCAAGGTGAAGGCTTACATCGCCGACCTCTTCAAGCGGGCACCAGTGCTCGATTCGGGCGCCCGCGGTTCGCTGACCTCGTTCGCACAGCGCGAAATCGGCGATGTGTTGCTCGCCTGGGAAAATGAGGCCTATCTCGCCCAGGGCGAATTTGCCGATGCCGGCTTCGAGATCGTGACGCCGAGCCTCTCGATCCTGGCCCAGCCCTCGATCGCCGTGGTCGATGGCAATGCCGATGCCAAGGGCACCCGCAAGGTGGCGGAAGCCTATCTGAACTATCTCTATTCCGAGGAAGGCCAGACAATCGCCGCCAAGAACCATTATCGCCCGGTCGAGCCTAAGCTCGTGAGAGATTACAAGCCGCTTCCGGAGCTGAACCTTGTCACCATCGACGATCCGCTGTTCGGCGGCTGGAAGAAGGCGCAGCCCGAGCATTTCGGCGACGGCGGCGTCTTCGACCAGATCTATAAGCCTGCTCAGTAATCCCAAGAAAGCCTAGCGATGCCTCATCCGGTGGTCCGCCACCGGATGAGTCAGGTCCGAGCGGACGATCAACGGCCGCCGACTTCAGCGAAAGCAATAATTCCGGAAGGCCAAAGGCTTTCCCACTTCAGACACAACGGGGAATACCATGACATCACAACCTCTTGCCGAGCGTATCGGCTTCAGGAGGCATAGTGTCATACCGGGCTTCGGCCTGAGTTTTGGCATTACGATCTTCTGGCTGACGCTGATCATTCTCATTCCGCTCGCGGCACTCGTCATCCGCTCGGCGGGCATCGGCTTTTCCGGCTATGCCGAGTTGCTGTCCGACGCCCGCACGCTGCATGCGCTGCAGGTTTCCTTCGGCTGCGCCTTCATCGCCGCCATTATCAACGTGATCTTCGGCGTGCCTGTCGCCTGGGTGCTGGTGCGCTACAATTTTCCCGGCAAGCGGATTGTGGACGCGATCGTCGACCTGCCCTTCGCGCTACCCACTGCCGTGGCCGGCATCGCGCTGGCCGCACTTTATGCCAAGAACGGCTGGATCGGCGCGCTTTTCGCGCCGTTCGGCATCAAGATCGCCTATTCGCCGGCCGGCATCGTCGTGGCGCTGATCTTCATCGGCCTGCCCTTCGTGGTGCGCACGGTGCAGCCTGTCATCGAGGAGATCGACAAGGAAGTCGAGGAGGCCGCCGCCACGCTCGGCGCCACGCGGCTCCAGTCGCTCTACCGTGTCATCCTGCCGTCGCTGTTTCCGGCGATCCTCACCGGCTTCGCGCTCGCCTTTGCGCGCGCCGCCGGCGAATACGGATCGGTCATCTTCATCGCCGGCAATATCCCCTACGTCTCGGAAATCGCACCGCTGCTGATCATCATCAAGCTCGAGGAGTTCAACTATGCGGGCGCCACCGCCATCGGCACCATCATGCTGGCTGTTGCCTTCGCGATGCTCTTCGTGATCAACCTGATCCAGGCCTGGACGCGGAGATACGCCAATGTCGCTTGACGATTTCAATGCGCCCGCCAGGCTCCGCGAACATGAACGCAAATGGCGTTCGCCGGTCACCGAGTCGCTCGCCGCCAAGATACTGCTGGTGAGCATGGCGGCGCTCTATCTCGTGCTGATCATCGTGCTGCCGCTGATCTCGGTCCTCGTCGAAGCCTTCCGCAACGGCGTGGGCACCTATGTCGAGGCCCTGAACGAACGCGACGCGCTGGCCGCGATCCGGCTCACCCTGCTCGTCGCAGGCATCGCGGTGCCGCTCAACCTCATCTTCGGCGTTGCCGCCTCCTGGGCGATCGCCAAGTTCGATTTCAAGGGCAAGGCCTTTCTGATCACGCTGATCGACCTGCCCTTCTCGGTATCCCCGGTCATATCAGGCCTGGTCTATGTGCTGCTGTTCGGCGCTCAATCGGCGCTTGGGCCGTGGCTCAAGAGCCATGGCGTCGAGATATTGTTCGCGGTTCCAGGCATCGTGCTCGCCACCGTCTTCGTCACCTTCCCCTTCGTCGCCCGTGAACTGATACCGCTGATGCAGGAACAGGGCACGGCCGAGGAGGAAGCCGCGATCACGCTTGGCGCCAATGGCTGGCAGACCTTCTTCCGGGTGACGCTGCCCAATATCAAATGGGGCCTGCTCTATGGAGTGCTGCTCTGCAACGCGCGCGCTATGGGCGAGTTCGGCGCGGTCTCCGTGGTTTCCGGCCATATCAGGGGACTGACCACGACCATGCCGCTGCATGTCGAGATATTGTACAACGAGTACAATCTCGCCGCAGCCTTTGCGGTCGCCTCGCTGCTCGCACTTCTCGCCCTCGTTACACTCCTTGTCCGCACCGTGCTGGAGATCTGGTTCGCCCATGGTCTCGCCGGCAACAACAAGCATTAAGGACTGCATAATGGAAATCCGCATCGAAAAGATCCGCAAGGAATTCGACCGATACCCCGCGCTGCACGAGGTCTCGCTCGGCATCCGGTCGGGCGAACTGATCGCGCTGCTCGGCCCCTCGGGTTCCGGCAAGACGACGCTGCTGCGCCTCGTGGCGGGGCTTGAGCGGCCCACGACCGGCCGCATCTTCTTCGGCCAGGAGGATGCCTCCTGGAAGCCGGTGCAGGAGCGCAATGTCGGCTTCGTCTTCCAGCATTACGCGCTCTTCCGCCACATGACGATCCTCGACAATATCGCCTTCGGCCTGACCGTGCGCCCACGCGACGTGCGCCCGCCGAAAGAAGAGATCCGCCGCCGGGCGCTCGAACTGCTCGACATGGTGCAGCTTACAGGGCTCGAGAAGCGCTATCCCAACCAGCTCTCCGGCGGCCAGCGTCAGCGCGTCGCGCTGGCGCGCGCCATGGCGATCGAACCGCGGGTGCTGCTGCTCGACGAGCCTTTCGGCGCGCTTGATGCGAAGGTCAGAAAAGAACTCAGGAAGTGGCTGCGCGAGTTCCACGACCGCACCGGCCATACGACGATCTTCGTCACCCACGACCAGGAAGAGGCGCTCGAACTCGCCGACCGCGTTGTGGTGATGAGCCAGGGCAAGATCGAGCAGATCGGCTCGTCCGACGACGTCTATGACCGCCCCAACTCACCCTTCGTCTTCTCCTTCATCGGCGACAGCGTCAACCTGCCGGTGACGGTATCCGGCGGCCAGGTGAACTATCTCGGCATTCCCGTGGGCGTCAGCGACGAGCACGAGGGCGAAGGCCAGTTCTTCTTCCGCCCGAGCGACGTGGACTTGATCTCCGAAGGCGAAGGCATATCCGGTAAAGTGACCTCGCACCGGCGCCTGGCTGGCACGCGGATCATCGAGGTGGATGTGGGCACCGCGAAGGAGCCGAACCATGTGGAGATCGAGGTGCCGCTAGAGGCGGCGGCGGAGCGTGGGACGATGGTGAAGTTCAGGCCGGAGAGGTGGAAGGTGTTCGCCAATGGTGGATAGTTTTTCTGGCGCGTTCGGCCTCGTTGAGCGCGCCAGCTTTTTGTCGCCACAACCATGCCTTGGGCTGGTTGCCGTCCGAGCTTGTTCTAAGCGTTGTAGAGAGGATAGTTATCGACCAAGGGGCAGCCGCAACCGATGCAGTTGTCGAGATGGTCGCTCAGCAAGACGCGATGGGCGCCGCCGCCAGTTCCACGCCGTTCGACAGCTAATTGATGCACTTAAGAAAAATCGTTCCGATCTCCAAATTGATTAGTTTTTCCGCTTTCGCCTTCAATCTTCTCCTATTGCAGTCGATGAAAGAATTTCTTAGAAATACAGCCCTATCCAAGAATATAGTATCGCCGGAGCGCATCCCTTCTATATCTCTATAAAATATTCCCCACTCGGCATCGATGGCCTCGACTGCGGACAAGATAAGATCTTGCACCACTTCGTCGTTGCAACCTAGATCAACAAATTCAGGCACATATAGAACCACGCGATTGTGAGAGGCTTCATCGATAACTCCGTTCGTCATGCTTAATCGCACAGACCTATTCTGATCCTTAGAACCGTTTGACAAAGTTAGACTAAACCCTAAACCTTCGACATCCTCTTCACAGTTTTCATCCAAATACATTACTCTCTTAACAATTTCCCTTAGATCTTCTATCTTTTCGATTTTTGGAGGTAATTTCACCTCTCCCGTGGGATTTGAAATTGACGCCCATCGAAACACACTTGACTCAATTCTATTTAGAGCTTCGAGAAGGCGGAGCACGTCTTCCACACACTCATAAATGTCTCTCTTACGCGCCTTCTTTTCTGTATATAGGATGTACCGCATCACGACTCCGCTCGTTAGTTTCCCGTGGGAATTGCATTGGGATCACTCGCTTTTTTGGTTTCAATCGTGATGCCCTTTATTCCCTCATCTTCAAATAACTTCTTCGTAACTTTTGCAGCATCATCTTCACTAAAGACCCACTTAATCTTTGCGCCTGTCCCTTGTACTGCTCTTAGTTGACGCTGAGCTGTGGCCTTCATGTGCTCGTCCATCCATCCTATGAATCTTCCGTCGTCTTGTATGAACTGGCTATAGCGGTCCTTGGCGTCGAGCAGCGTTTTATTAGTTCGCTCATACCCATCAAATTTTGTTCCGTTGACCACGAAACTTTGCTTGAACGCGCGTCCGGACACGAATTCTTGATGAGCAGCTGCACTTGAGCTCATAGACTCATTTGTTTGAACCCACTTTCCCAGTTTACTCTCGAATTTCGCAAGCCTCATATCTCGAAGGGCTCGGCTAGCCAACCGCGCTTCGAGACTTAATACTCTTAGCCCTCGTGCAACCGGACCAAATTCCGGATTCCCTGCACCGTTTAACCCTTCAGCTACGAACTCTCCTGCCTGCAAGGCGGGCTCGATTATGTTTAAGAGCGCTTCTGCACCCGTAGTCGAGTCAACGGATCCAATGGGCGGAGGCGGGTTGCCCATATGCCCATTCGGATCACTCTTATTGACCGGATCGTTCTCCGAATAAGCATACCTATTCGTACCCACGCCCGGCACCGTCGGATCCCAGTCATCCGGTGAGATGAACCGCGCGTTCGCTGCCTGCCCGAAAGACAAGATCAGCACATTGGCCACGAGCAGCACGCTCATCACCCGCGCAAATATCGACTTCCCAAATCCAATCATTCCAATTGTCCCCTCTTCAAAATCCCCAAAACTAAAGCTGCCCGTCCTCGGCCCGCCATCCCAGCCCCTCGGCCTTCTCGAAGGCAGCCAGGTTTTCGTGGTAGAGATGGCCGGCATAGTCCCTCACCTCCGGCGGTATCTCGCTCGCCATTTTGTATTTCGTGATGACATCGCGCCTGAGCAGCCCGCCATAGGCGCTGCCGCGCGCGAGGATCAGGTAGACGGAGCGTGGCGAGTGCCTCAGCAGCAGGTCCGACACCGCGATCGCATCCTCGAAGCGGCTCTCGGTCATCAGGTGTTCGACGACCAGCGTGGCGATGCTGGCGATGGTCTCTTCGCGGGAGAGCGGGCGCAGGTAAAGGCCGGTCTCGACCGCGCGGTCGCTCATCAGCAGCTTCTTGCGATAGTGGCTGTCGCGGGTGAAGCCGGCGCCGCTGGTGGTCTCGAGGTTCCAGACATTGCCCGCGTCGTCCGTGAACTTGACGAAGAAATGCAGCGGTGCATGCGCCAGCGTCATCTTCAGCCCCATGCGCTCGCCGAGGATGATAAACAGGATCGGCATGGTGACGCAGTTGCCATTACGGTCGATGAGATAGTCCGCAAGGAGGCGGTTTTCCGGCTTCTGGCCGAGGGGATCGTCGCGGTCGTAGGCGAAGGGGCGGTTGCCGTTCCAGGCGCCGGCTTCATAGACATAGCGCCTGAGCAGTTTCAGCTTTTCGATGCTACCATCGGCACCGGCGCTCATACGGGAAAGGTCGGTGGCCATCCGGTCGATGGATTTGCGTGCTTCCGCTGCATTCACCGATGGCACGACCATCCGGTCGGCGGAGAGTTTGATCTCCGCCAGATCGCGGTTGCCGACGAACAGTGCCTCAATCTGCGTTTCGAGTTGTATATTGCGAAAGTCCTGCGCGAGAGACGACGCGGCGGCAAGCGCCCACGCAATGGCGAGAATCAATATGCGCATGGCATCCCCTCTTAGCCCGCGCATAAAGAGTTGCCGTGGCGAATTATTCGCGTCAACTCGCGGCATCCACAACTCACAGCTTTAATTCATTTCGACGATCTAACCCTGACGGCGCCCTCAGCAGTCTCGGCACGGTCGGCGTCGGCGTCCATCATGACACGCCGGAACAGTCGTGAAGTTCCGGCCGGTCAAGTGGAAGGTGTTTGGGTGCGGCGACGCGAGAGAACGCATCCGTGACGCCTTCGTCATTCCCGGTTCAAGCGCTACCTACCTCCGCCTGCCTGTCTCGTGCACGCCTTCGTGCCTGACGGCGTTCGAACCGGTCGGCTCCGCCGGGACCACATCGTTCGGGTCGATGCCGAGTTCGGGATTGCCTTTGAGTTGAGGCTTGTCGAGTTCACCCGGTCCGAAGCCTGGCGCCAGATGGGCATCGAGCGTGCCCATTCCATCCACACCGGCCAGTTCGTCGATAAGGTTCGGCACCTGGCTGCCGGTATAGGCCAGGTTGTCGTCGGCTTCAGCGATCGGTCGACGGGTTGCGGGGAGTTCACCGCTGCCCGAGGGCGCCAGTTCCTCGACGGGGTCGGGCTCCGGGCCGTGCCACTCGCTGTCGGGGTGCTGATGGCCGCCGTGAGGGTCGTTGCTGCTGCCGCCCGTCCGGCGGATACCAGCATCACGGTTGGAGCCGGGATTGTCGATCGGGGATCGGTAAAGTCCTGCCATTGGTGTTTCTCCTGCTGTCCGACCTGAAACTCGCAGGCTGCTCCGTGTGTTCCAAACGATCACCAAGGGCGGCGTCACCGGCGTGGGGCTGGCGCAACAATCCGGCACATTCGGATTCACTAATCGTTAGCATCCATAAAATACCCTGATGGAACCAGCGCTTATGCGGGCATGACGCCATCTGGAGGCCGGATCGACCGCGGCGAGTTCTTATTTGGTGCCTACACGATGCCCGCGCTCAATAGCCGTCACACCCGCCAGCGCCTTATTGCCATCGGCATCGCCTCGGCGCTTGTTCTCTCGATGACCGGGCTCGGCGCATATCTGATCAAAGATGCGATGACCTCGATGCGGGAGACGGCGAACAGCATAGACGACGCTCGTTCGGCATCGGCGACGCGTAGCGCCATCCACGCCATCAAGAAGCAATTGAGCGCCACCGTCCGCGACAATTCCTACTGGGACGATGCCTATAAACAGATGCAATCGCCCGAAGCGGCAGCATGGGCAGCGGACAACTGGGGCGTCACGACGGAGAACTATCCGCTCTACGACACGTCACTCGTGGTGGAACCCGATGGTGGCGTTTTGGTCGCCTACCAGGATGGCGCGCCGCTGGAGAACGCCACGAAATTTTTCGACAGCTCCTTCGCCGCACTGATCCAGGCGGCCCGCAGGCCCGATCCGGAACGCAATGCGTTACCCGTCGCCTTCATCCGTACATCCAAAGGTATTGCGCTCATCAGTGCCTCGGCGATCCAGCCCTATGAATCGAAAAAAGATGCCGCGCGCGACCAATACAAAGTCCTTGTCCTCGCCAAACACCTGACCCCCGCCGTCATTTCCGAGATCGCCGAGAATTTCAGCATAGCGGGGCTGACGTTTTCGGAACGGCGCGGCGAATTGCAAGCCACGCTCGCGGACATAAAGGGCCAACGAGTCGGCCAGTTGAGCTGGCCGTCGCAGGAACCCGGCACCAGGAGCTTCCAGTCCGTCGGGCCGAAGGCGGTGGCGGCGGCGGGGGTCTTTCTGCTGCTCTTCTCGACAATCTGCGCGGGCGCCATTCTCGCCGTACGCGGCGTGCGCCGCGAGGAGAGGCTGTCCTATTTCAACGCCACGCACGATGCGCTCACCGGTATCTATAACCGGGCGGGTCTTCTCGAGCAGTTGGACCTTTCGCTCGCGCCGGACAATATGAAGTCGGACTCCGCAACACAGTTGCACCTGATCGATCTCGACGGCTTCAAGGGCGTCAACGATGCGTGGGGGCACGCCGTCGGCGACCAGCTCATCGTAGCAGTGGCGCGGCGGCTTGAGCATTCGTTGCCTGCCGGCGTTGTGATTGCCCGGCTTGGCGGCGACGAATTCGCCGTCCTTTCGAGGAACGCCGCTGAAGACTTATCGCTAGATGGACTTTCCGAGCGGATAGTCACGCTTTTCGACGCCCCCTTCGACCTCGGCGGTCGCCATGTCGAAATCGGTGGCAGCATCGGGGCGGCGACAGAGGAACAGTCCGGGCTGTCGCGCGACGAATTATTCCGGCGCGCGGATCTCGCGCTCTATCGCGCCAAGGAGCTCGGGCGTGGCATCGCCGCCTCCTTCGAGGAGAGCCTGGAAACCGACTCGCGCCATGCGGCCGAACTGGAGCGCGACATCCGTACGGGGCTGTCGAATGATGAATTCACGGTCATGTTCCAGCCGCTGGTGGACGCGCGAAGCGGCAATATCAGCGGTGTGGAAGCGCTGGCGCGCTGGCTGAGCCCCGCGCGGGGCCGGGTGGCGCCCGATGTCTTCATCGGCGCCGCTGAGAAGGGCGGACTGATCGACCAACTCGGCATGCGCGTCCTCGATCTCGCAGCCGGGACTGTCGCGTCCTGGCCCGATGTCGGGCTTTCGGTCAATGTTTCGCCCATGCAATTCAGGAATCCCGCCTTCGTCGAAGATCTCAAGGCGGCCCTCAATCGCCACGGCTTCGACCCCAGGAGATTGACTGTGGAAGTCACGGAAGGCGTGCTGATTTCCAATCCGGCCCAGGTCAAGCGGGTGTTCAGCACGCTGCAGAGCCTCGGCGTGAAGATCGCGCTCGATGATTTCGGCTGTGGTTATGCCAGCATCGGGGCACTCCGGGAGTTCGGCTTCGACCGTATGAAAGTCGATCGCTCGCTGGTGGTTTCGGCGGATTCCGAAGGCAATGGCGCCGCCGTGCTGCAAGCGACGATCGCGCTTGCCAATGCGTTGCAAATCCCGGTGACGGCTGAAGGCATCGAGACGGAGCGGCAGGCAACGGCCGTCAGGCTCTGCGGCTGCGACGAGCTTCAAGGTTATCTGTTCGGCAGGCCGACATCGGGCGAGGAACTGGCGCTGCGCTATTTCAAGGAAGGTGTCGCGGCCTAAAAGCTGCGACACGTTTTAAGGGCCTTTCACCTCCCCAGCAACCTCGCCCCCGGCCCTTCCCTGCCCAACCGATCATACGGATTGCGCAGCGGGCAGCTTGCCACTGATAGGCAGCCGCAGCCGATGCAGCCATCGAGATGATCCCGCAGCGCTTCAAGCTCGGCGATGCGGCGGTCGAGGTCGTCGCGCCAGCGGGCCGAGAGGGATGCCCAATCGTCGGCGGTGGGCGGACGGTCGGGCGGCAGCGAGTCGAGCGCTGCTTTGATCTGGTCGAGGGGGATGCCGACGCGCTGCGCCGCCTTGATCACGGCCACGCGACGGAGCACGCCGCGCCGGTAGCGGCGCTGATTGCCCTCCGAACGCTCCGACGCGATCAGTTTCTTGCTCTCGTAGAAATGCAGCGCCGAGACCGCCACGCCGGCGCGCGCCGCCACCTCTCCCACCGACAATGTCCGGCGTGGATCGAAGCCCGAAATTTTCTTCGCCATGCCACTTGACCTCAAGTTAAGTTGAGGTTCTATAACCCTGGCTCCTTCAATGGTCAAATCCAAACCCAGGCACAGGAGCCAGTATGCGAGACAATCTCAACACGGTCATACTTATCGGCAGCGCGCGCGAGAACCGGGTCGCCGACCGGGTGCTGAAATGGCTGCTTCCAGAGCTAGCCAAGTTTCCCGATTTCTCGGTCCGGCTCGCCGATGCCAGGGATTTCGACGCCGGCGGCGTCAAGCGGCGTGCCGCGACCCGCCTGCTGGAAGCAGACGTAAGCGCCGCCGATGCGGTAATCGTCCTGACGCCGGAATATAATCACAGCTTCCCCGCGCCGTTGAAAACAATGCTGGATGCGTTGGGAGAGCCCTGGCGGAAGAAGCCCGTCGCCTTTATTTCCTATGGCGGCATCTCCGGAGGGTTGAGGGCCATCGAGCAGTTGCGGCTGGTCGTCGCCGAACTCGACATGGCCGGCGTCAGAGAGACCGTCAGCATCCAGAGCCCCTGGACCAACCTAGACGAAGAAGGCGAGCCGCGCTTTCCCGAGCAGCTCAATGCCGCGCTTGGCCGACAGATGACGGCACTTGCCTGGTGGGGCTACTCGCTGCGTGCCGCCCGCACTATCGAGATCCGGAAGGAGAATGCGGCTTAGCATCAGCCGTGCGGGCGGCTGGAGACGCCGCTCGCGAATTCATAGAAATTTGTTTTCTGGGAAAATTGGTTCTCGAAATTTTTTTTCAGGGCACCTTGAATTTTCTCGGAAATCGTATAAATAACGCCTATCGATACTTGTTTGCGACCTTTGCTTGGGAGCCTCGTGCTTCCTCAGATTTCCTCCAATTTCGATACGCCTTACCGAATAACCGTCAGGCGAAACTGCGATTGAATAAAGGAAATCGTCATGAACACTGGAACCGTAAAATTCTTCAACACCACCAAGGGCTTCGGCTTCATACAGCCGGACAACGGCTCGACCGACGTCTTCGTGCACGTCTCGGCCGTTCAGCGCGCCGGCATGCGTGACCTCGTCGAAGGCCAGAAGGTCGAATTCGAAGTCGTCAAGGACAACCGTTCGGGCAAGAGCTCGGCCGAGAACCTTCGGGCACTCTGATCTCGCAAGAGAATTTTGTCATTCGCCGCCGCTGACCACGGATGTACTGGCAGTAGGCAGGCAAATGACGGGCAAAGGTCGGGGCAAGCCCGGCCTTTTTGCATTATGGCCGTCCGTTGGGACGTCTCCAGAAAGAGAGCAGCCGATGAGCAAGGCGAAATACGGCGTTGGTGATCTGATCATGCTCCGCGACGGCCCGCTCAGGAACGCCAGAACCGACGGCGAATTCAAGATTCTCGCCGTCATGCCCGACTCCGACGGACAGGTGCAGTACCGCGTCCGCTCGCAAAGCGAAGGTTTCGACCGGAGGGTTTCCTCCAGCGATATCGATACGGAACGATCGGCCCGATCCAAGGTCGTCATTCAACCGGCCGCAAGCGCGGAAGCCAAAGAACCCTGGTTCAAGGCATCCTCGATCAAGGTCCGGAAATAACAGCACATATCACAGGCAAAGCGGGTGGCGCCCTGCCCTCGCGACAAGGAGGTATTTTTTGCAAGTACTCGTCAGAGACAACAATGTTGACCAGGCACTGCGCGTGCTCAAGAAGAAAATGCAGCGTGAAGGCATCTTCCGCGAAGCCAAAGCCCATACCGCTTATGAGAAGCCTTCCGAGAAGCGTGCGCGCGAGCATGCGGAAGCCATTCGTCGCCATCGCAAGCTAGCGCGCAAGAAGATGCAGCGCGAAGGCCTGCTGCCGATGCCTAAGAAGCCGGTGAGACCGGCTGCAGCAGCCCGCTAAACCGAGGTGCCGGCGCAAGCCGGCCAATCTCCAGAACGGAGGATTTCATGGTTGCGACCAAGGAAAAATTCTTCAGCCCGACGAAGCTCAGCGCCCAGCAGAAGGCTGCCACGACGCACGATGCTGCCATGCAGATCATCGACGCCGAAGTGAGCGCTCGCGAAAAGAAGACTCAGAAGCTCCGTCAGCTCAGGCTCGAGCAGGAAGCCGCCGCGCCCGAAGCGACAGCCACAGCACCTGCCAAGAAGAAAAAGAAATAGCCGAACGCGTCATCGCCCAGGCAGGCCACCACTTGGGCGATCTTCAGATCAGAAAAATGCTGATGATCGGGAACGCCGTCAGCAATATGATGCGGAGCAGGTCAGCGGTCACGAAATAGGTTATCGCCTTGTAGGTATGATGGATCGGCACGTCTTTCGCCATGGCGGCGATGATGAAGAGATTTAGCCCGACGGGTGGCGTAATCAGCCCGATCTCCGCCACCATCAGCACCAGAATGCCGAACCATATGGCGAACTGTTCCGGCGACAGGCCGAAATCCATGGCGGTCACGATCGGAAAGAAGATCGGTACGGTCAGGATGATCATCGACAGCGAATCCATCACGCATCCGAACGTGATGTAGAGGGCGAGAATGATGATCAGCACCATCATCGGTGCGTAGCCCTGTGCCGTCACCCATTCCGCGCCGACCTGAGGCAGACGGGAAAACGCCAGGAACGAATTGAAGATCGAGGCGCCGAGCACGATGAAGAAGATCATGCCGGTCGATACCGCCGTCTCCTTCAGGCACTGATAAAGGGCGCCCTGCCCCAGACCGCCCCTGATCCAGGCGACGAGCCCGGTACCGGCTGCGCCGATGGCTGCCGCCTGGGTCGGCGTGAACCAGCCGAGATAGATTCCACCCACGACGAGGAAAAAGATCAGCAGCACCGGCCAGACCGCAAGCAGCGAGGGAATGCGCCCGCGCCAGGGCAGCCGGCCAACGACACCAGCCGACCCTGGATTGACACGGACATAGATGGCGATCACCACCAGATAGGAGATGGCCGCGATGATGCCCGGCACGAAAGCGGCAAGGAACAGCTTGGCAATGTTCTGCTCGGTAAGGATCGCGTAGAGCACCAGCACGACGGATGGCGGAATGAGGATGCCGAGCGTGCCGCCTGCGGCGAGCGTCGCGGTCGACAGTCCCCCGGCATAGCCGTTGCGACGCAATTCCGGCAGCGCCACCTGGGCCATGGTGGCGGCAGTGGCAAGCGACGAGCCGCAGATCGAACCGAAGCCGGCACAGGCGCCGATGGCCGCCATGGCGACGCCGCCTTTGCGATGGCCGAGAAAAGCGGATGCGGCGTTGAACAGGGCCTGACTCAGGCCTCCCCGGGCGGCGAACTGCCCCATCAGAAGAAAGAGCGGAATGATCGACAGCGAATAGTTGACATTGGTGTTCCAGGCCACCGACTTGAGCTGCGACAGTATGATGCTCCACTTGCCCGTGACCAGGAAAGTGCCGACGATGCCCGTACCGAGCATCGCCGCGGCAATGGGGATTCTCAGAAAAATGAGGAGGATAAGAACAGGGAAGGACCAAAGGCCGATTTCGATATTGCTCACCCGTGGCCTCCCAGCGGCAGTTCGACATCAACGCCCCGCCGCAGGTCGCGTATGTCGGCTGCAACCGTGTAGAGGCTGACGAGAAGGTTGATCGACAGCAGCAGCATGGCGACCGCATATCCCCACCAGACGGGAAGAAAGAGAATGGTCGTGATCTCGCCATTCCGAAATTTCTCCAGCATTCCCAGCAAGTGACGCCATGTGATGAGTGCGAATAGCAGCGTGATGGCGACGTCGCCGATCAGCTGGGTCCAGTTGATCGCCTTGTGGCCAAGAGCCTGGATGAAAAGGTCGACGCCGACATGCCCTTTCTTCAACTGACAATAGGGAAAGAATGCGAAAACGGCGAGGCCGCACAAAGCCTCGACGAGTTCGATCTCGCCGGGCAGCGGCTTGATGAGAATGCCGCCGATGATCGACAGTCCAGTCAGCGCCGATGCTGCGATCAGGCAAAGTCCGCCAAACAGGGCACTGCCTTCGGCAATCCGATGAACCCCGCGCTCGAACATGCGTGACGTCGCGTCTTCCTCGCTCATGCGACTGTCTCCCCGCTCCGGACGACGGTGTTATTGATTATGTTTATCGATCAGCGCCACGGCATCGTTATAAAGCGTGCTGCCGTCGAGGCCCTTCGCGTCCATGTCCTCGATCCAATTCGTGGTGACGGTATTGGCGAGTTCCTTCCACTTATTGGTTTCCGCCTCGTCGAGCACGATGATCTTATTGCCGGCATCCTCGGCGATCTTCTTGCCGCGAATGTCGCCCTGATCCATGGCGATACCGAACTGTTTGGCAAGTGCGATGCCGGAATGCTTGTCGATAACCTGTTTCAGATCGTCCGGCAGCGCATCGTAGCTCTCCTTGTTCATCGCGAAGAGGAAAGTCGCGGTATAAAGGCCGCGGTCACCGGAAAACGTCGTATGGTTCGGCGCAAGCTCCGCGATCTTGATCGCAGGCGTGACCTCCCAGGGCACCACGGTTCCCTCGATCACGCTCTTGGACAGCGCTTCCGGTACCGCGGTCACCGGCATGCCGACCGGCGATGCGCCCATGGTCTCAAGTAGAGCGTTGACGACCTTGGACGTGCCGCGCAGCTTGAGTCCGTTCATGTCCTCGACGGAATTGATCGTCTTGCCGCCAACTGTGTGGAGGATTCCGGGTCCGTGCGTATGAACCGCCAATACGTGGTAATCGGCAAACTCCTCCTTGAGATGCTTTTCGTAATATTCGTAGAACGCCTGCGAGGATTTCTCGGCGGTGGTGATCATGAAGGGCAGTTCGAAGGCCTCGGATTTAGGAAAGCGGCCCGGCGTGTAGCCGATGACTGTCCATGTAACATCGATCACCCCGTCCTTGACCTGGTCGACGAGGTCTCCGGGCTTACCACCGAGTTGCATGGCATGATACAGTTCGACCTCTATGCGGCCACCCGAATCCTTCTTGATGGCTTCGGCCCAGGGTGTCAGCACCTTGGCGGGGATGGTCGCCTGCGGCGGCAGCATCTGGTGCAGTTTCAAGGTAACCTCGGCCGCCGAGGCGATCCATCCGACGCTAGAAAATGCAACGGCCGTCAACCCGGCCAGTAAGAATTTCCGCAGCATGTCTTCCTCCCCATGTAGCGCAGTTACAAGTTGATACGCGTCTTTCATCCTCACGAAATCGCGCTCAACTTGGCGATCATTCCAAAAAGATTATGCGATGACAAATAAAAAACCACGGCCAAACCATAACCGTGCCGGTATGGTTCGAAGCGTGTCGCAGCTATTCGGGAGAAACACGGATGCTCAGGCCGCTGCGGCGGCAGGCGTCCCGCCAGGCTGTTTGCGTATCCAGAGCAGATAGCTCAAAGCGCTGATGAAAATCGCCAGCACCACCACCATCGGCAGCAGTCCCTCATGTCCCAGCGACAGGAGATGGCGGGTGTGTATCTGGATCTCCGCAATATAAGCCACCAGCGCGTCATTGCCGGTGATCAGCCTCGCGTAGGCCAGGACCTGCGGCGAATTGGCGATGGTGAACGAGAACGAATAGGACGCGGTGAAACCCGCCACGAAATAGATCACCCGCAGCCCGCCCGCCGGCGACTTCTTGTAGAGTTCGACCGGGAAGCACATGAAGAAGACGAGGGCCGCGAGGAACAGCGTCTCGATCGGCATGCCGGCCAGGATGGTGCCCATATCCACGTGGGCGAACCAGAGAGTGCCGAAGTTGAAGAAGAATTCCGCCGAGGCGCCGAACCAGACGAAGAGCGCCAAGCCCCAGAGCGGGCTCATCTTCAGGAAGCGGATCCGCATGATGCCTGACGCCAGCACGATGATACCGCATGCCACGATGCCATAAGGTCGGACCACGGCATTCAGCTTGGCCTCGAGCCCGCCGCAACTGCTGGCCAGCGCGGCGCAGCCCGACAGGCGTATCGCCAGCCATGAGACATAAAAGAAGTAAATCGCGAAGAAGACATAAGCCATCGACGCGAACATGTTCCACCATAAGTAACGACCGGCAAACATGAAACACTCCCTTCCCGGCGCGCAAGTCATTTTCCGCCGTGATGGAATATTATCAAATACATACGATTTTGGTGAAACACCTCGCAAACTGGTTTCCGGGAATTTTACCTAACTTCCGATTAACCAAGTCTTGGCCTTTTCTGAAACAGAACTAGGCGAAAAGACCGTCTGTTACGCGAACGTCGCCGACTTCGATCCCCTTCCAGTTGCGCATCGTGTGGTTGGCGATATCGGTCAGCCCTGTCTTGATCTCACCATCGAAGAAGCGCGCGAGAACGGCGGCGACGATTGCGTCGGCGGCACGCGATGCACCGTCATCGCATTTGAGCGCAATACCCAGCCCGCGTTCCGGCACGACGGCGCAGAATACGCCTTCGGCTCCCGTCTTGGCGAAGATGCGGCCGGGGGCGGTCTCCATCAGGCGAGTACAACTGCGACCGGTGCCGGCGACCAGAAAGGGTTCGGCCATGCAGGCCTCGACGATGCGCTTCGATGCCCGGCCACGCTCCGGGCCGATTCCCACTCCCGTCGCCATCTTGCCGAAACCGTGCGCGAGTGCCCTCAGCGGCACCGCATAGGTCGGTATTGAGCAGCCATCGACACCTGCATTGTCCCGGCTGAGCGCAATGCCCGTCAGGTCGCCCATCGTGTCGCGGATTTCGGCCTGGAGCGGATGATCATAGGTCACGTAGCCCCGGGGATCGTGACCCTGATGGCAACAGGCGCAGATGAAGCCGGCATGTTTTCCCGAGCAATTGTTGTGCAACTGGTTCGGCCTGTCCATACTGCGGACCTGGTCGATCAGCACATCGCGCTCGAACGACCAGTGGGCGCCGCATTCCAGCACCTCCTCGCCTCGCCCTGCAGCCTTCAGCATGGCAGCGGCAAGTGCGACATGCTCCGGCTCGCCCGAATGGGAAGAGCATGCCAGCGCAATCTCGCGGTTGCCGAAGCCGTAGCGGTCCGCAGCGCCGCTCTCGACCAGCGGCAGTGCCTGCATGGCCTTGCAGGCCGAACGCGGAAAGACCGGCGCATCGATGTCGCCGAATGAAAGCACGATACGGCCCGTCTCATCGGTGACGACGACGGCACCGCGATGGCGGCTTTCGACCTGATTGCCGCGGGTGACCTCGACGAGAACCGGATTGGACATGATTTCTCCCTCAATACGCCTGAATTCGCTTTGTAAATCCATCAAATCGGGGAAGACGGAATCAACACGCATGCGACCAATCCGGACGATATTGGCCTTTCTTATCTGTGTCTATCTTCTGCCGGGTCTGGCCGCCGCGGCGATGTGGGTGACAAGGGAACATCCGGCCAACTGGCGGGCCGCGAAATGGACCAGCAGCCACGCGCTGCCCGATCCGCAACTCAATCGCGATGCACGCGTCACGGTCTTCGCCGCGACGACCGGCGGCTTCAAAGGCGCGTTTGCCGTACATAGCTGGATCGTACTCAAGCGGAAGGATGCGCAGAGCTACGATCGCTATGATGTGGTGGGCTGGGGTCAGCCGGTGCGGAAGAATGGCTATGAGCCGGACGGCTACTGGTACTCCAACGCACCGCAAAAGGTCTGGGAAATCAGCGGGCCACAGGCAGAAAGCCTGATCCCCCGGATCGAGGATGCGATTGCGGCCTATCCACATAATATCAGGGGTGCTTACCGGCTCTGGCCGGGGCCGAACTCCAATACGTTTGTCGCCTCGATCTTGCGCGCAGTGCCGGAGATCGATGCGGTTCTGCCGGCAAATGCGGTCGGCCGGGATTATCTCTCCGAAGGGCGGCTTTATTCCTACGATCCTTCGGGCGACCTGCATGTCACGCTTTACGGGCTGCTTGGGCTTTCAGTGGGCGTGAAGAGCGGCTTCGAGATGCATATAATGGATCTGGTAGCAGGCTTCGATTTTCGCCATCCGGGCATCAAGGTGCCGGCATTTGGAAGGGTTGGGGTTTAGGCAAGGTCAGTCGCGGAAAAGTCGTTGCCTTTGTACAGGAGCTTAACGCCACGGTTCTTCGCGCAGGCGTAGGAAAGGCAATCTGCAAGGTTGAGTTGGGCAGGGTGGCCTCGCCCCTTGCCGTAGCGCTGGAATGCTTCGATGGCGGTCCAACCGTCGTTTTCGACGATTTGACACACTTCAATCCTTAACTGTTGCAAGAAGATTTCAACGGATCGCTTTACGCTCTCCGGATCAAGAGAGAGTTTGCTCGACAAGCGCATGCCAGCTTCGAGCAAAACAAGAGGACTTGTCACCGGAGCTTCAGCATCCAGTATGGCTTCGGACCAGTCGTTCGCATCGTCTTCCTGCGACAGAATGGCGACGATCACCGAGGTATCGATGAAGGTCAATCGTGACCCCACATCTTGTCGATCTCATCCTTCGTCATATCGCGGCCACCACCGGGCGATTGGGCTGCAAGATTGGCTGCGATTGCCTGAATGGCTGCCAGCCGCGCTGAACGCGACGCCCCTTCATCAAATCGAAGTTGGGCTTCCAGCGCTTCAATAACGGCGTCAGTCATTGAGACACCCCGTTTTTTGGCAAGCCTGCTTGCCAAATCATGCGCACGCGGGTCGCGTATCTGCAAATTCATCACATCACCTCGTTGTCATGACAGTAGCATGCTTGTCATGACAACGCGAGCCTTATATCACGCGCAGCAGGCATGCGCCTTTTTCTCCGCTACATATTCATCGTTCAGCCGCCACCAGCGGAAGGGATCGGTCTGCGGCACGCCTTCGGGTGAATCCTCCCACTTCTCCTGGCGGCCAAGCGGCGTAAGATCGAGAAAAGTCCAGCTCGTGCCGAGCTTTTCGACGCCGCGATCGGTCGTGTAGTAGGTGCGGTAGAGCCTGCCTTCGTGCTTGATGAAGACGTTGAGGCCAAAATAGCCGCCACAGAAATCGCGGTTGATATCGCCTGACGTCGAGTAGAAGGGCATCGTCCAGCCGAGCCGCGTCTTCAGCGCTTCGATCTGATGGAAGGGCGCCTGGGCAACGATCGCGAAGGTCGTATCCCGCTGATTGAGATGAACCAGATTGCCGGCGACATTGTCGGTGAACATGCCGCAACCCGAGCATGGCGCGGGATCGTCCTTCTTAAGCATGTGGTGGTAGAGGATGAGTTGGCGGCGGTCCTCGAACGCATCCGACAGGTTGAGCTTGCCATCGGGACCGACGAGTTCGTAGTCCTTTTCGACGAGTTCCCAGGGCTGACGCCGGCGATCGGCGGCGAGTGCGTCCTCTGCGCGGGTCATCGCCTTCTCCCTGGCCATCAGGGCCTCGTGCGCGGCGAGCCATTCGGTGCGGCTGACGATCTTGGGTGACATCATGACTTCCTCCCTTGGTTTCTCACTGGATGGAACGGCCGAACAGGCCTGCAATATAGCGCTTCAGATGATCGATGCTCTCGGTGGCCACCTCGGAACCGTACTTTGCCTTGGCCAGGATGAAGGAACCCTGGATCACCGCCTGCATATGGAGCGCCAGGCTTTCGGCCGTCCAGGCAGCAGCGGGCGCGTGCGCCGACTTGGCTTGCTGGATATCGCCGACCAGCGTCGCGACATGGCTTGAAATGCTCGCCTCACAGGCCGTACGGATCGGCGGGTTGGTGTCGTAGACTTCCTGGATCAGCGTGCCGAGCAGGCAGGTATATTCGGCGAGCGCGCCACGCAGCAGCTGTTTTCGGAACTCGATATAGCCAAGCACCCTGTCCACCGGATCGGCGGGCCTGTGATAATCGGCGCCGCGGAAGAGCTCTCCCGTCACTTCGGTCCAGCGTCCGGCCGCGGCGATCGCCAGTTCGTCCTTGGTCTTGAAATGGTGGAAGAAACTGCCCTTGGTCAGGCCGGCGGCAGTGCAGATATCCTCGACGCGGGTGGCGGCGTAGCCCTTCGCGCGAAAGACATCGAGCGCGGCGTCGAGAAGTTTGGTGCGGGATTCGTGTTGTGTCGGGATCATGACTCCTAAGTACCAACCAGTTGGTATGGAGTCAATGCCCTCTAGCGTTGAACGATCCTGATGCCCTTCAGGGCATCAACTGGCCGCCGTTGACATCGATCATCTGGCCGGTGATGTAGCCCGAAAGTGTGTTGGAGGCGAGAAACAGGAAAGTGCCGACGCAATCCTCGGCGGTTCCCACACGCTTCAACGGCACGGCGTTGGCGACCTGCTGCTCCTGTCCCGGCAGAGCATAGCGGTCCTGGAACGGAGTTGCGATATAGCCAGGCGCGACGGAATTGACACGGATGCCGTATTTGCCGAATTCCAGCGCCATGCCCTTGCCGACAGCCTCGACGAAAGCCTTGGAGGAGCCATAGGGGCCGGAGCCCGCAGTGCCGCCGGTGCGCGCCGCGATCGAACTGGTATGGATGATGAAGCCGCCCTGCTTCTTGAGAAGCGGCAGCGCCGCATGCGAAGCGGCAAGTACCGAGCGCGCATTGAGATCCATCACTGCGTCGTAATGCTCGTCGGACATGTTCTCGTAGAGAACGCGCGCGACCATGCCACCAGCATTGTTGATGAGGCCATCAAGGCGACCGAATGTCCGGGCCGTCTCATCGACCACGCGCCGCATCTCATCGGATTTGGTCGCATCACCCTTGACGACGAAGACGCTGCCACCGGCATCCTCGATCTCCTTGGCCACGGCATGCGCGGCCTCGGTGGAGGAATTATAGTGCAGGCCGACCATGCAGCCCTGCCTGGCGAAGGCACGGGCCAGCGCCGCGCCAATGCCGGTCGAGGCGCCGGTAATGAGCACGGAAAGGCCCTTGAGATCCGGAATGACGATATCGGACAGCGACATGGAAGCCTCCCTAAACAATGTCAATTTGTGTGATTGTTGAGGCTAGAGGTAACGGACGATGGGAGTGGTGTCCAGCCCGTCAGTCCCAGATTGCGAAGTCGATCGAAAACCTACAGTTTGCGCCGCGGCGCGCCGATGCGCGCATGAGATAAACGACGACGCGGTACTTGCCGCTTTCCTGAAGCATGCCGCTATAGACGTCGGAGCCGGCGGAGCCATCGTAAAGCGTCTCGTCACCGGACGGTGTCAAGATGTTGAAGTAGCAGGTGCTCGCGGTCTTCTCAAAGGCGACCGACATGTGCTGGCCGGCGCGCGCATCAAGGTAGTAATTGACTGCATCATAGCCGTCGATCGCGTCGCTGTACCTCTCCGAAGTCGCGCCCGGCCTGAATCTAACCGTCTCATCGCGGCTATCCGCCTGTGCGCTGGCAACGGGTGTGAGCGCAGCGAGCATTGCAAGTAAAATGAAAAATCTATGCATGACAATTCCCCGATACAAGTCAGTATCAGGGACGAATGGCCCGCAAACAAAATTCGCAGCGAAAGTTACTTGCCGAGCAGCGGCTCATATCGCTTGTCGGTCAGCGTCTTTAGAAACGCCACCAGCGCATCAACCCGCTCGTCGTCCAGACCTGGCCCGGCTTCGAGCTTTTCCTTGTCCACGTTATCCGCGATTTCGGGATCGGCCCAGCGTTTGCCAGTCTCGGGATTGATCTGGCGGCTCTTCTTCTTGGAATTGTATTTGTTGTAGAACAGGATCACTGTTCTGAGGTCGCTGAAAACGCCGTTGTGCATATAGGGGCCGGTCACCGCTACATTTCTCAAACTCGGCGTCTTGAACTTGCCGCGTTCCTTGGCGTCGCCGTTGACTTCAGGATTGGCGGCGAGACCGGGATCGACATAATCGGGTTTCGAACCATTCATCTTGCGTGCATCGGGATTTGCGGGCACGCCAATGTTGAAATATTTGTAGGAAGTGAAGGTGGCGGTCTCAAACCTGCCGTCCCTGCCCTTCACATCGTGGCAGAGATTGCAATTGGTGAACTGCGTGGAGAAGAACAGCGTGCGGCCGAGTTCCTCCTGATCGGTGAATTTAACCTCGCCGCGAAGATAACGGTCATACTTGGAGTCGAAGGGCGAGAAGGATTTCGTGCGCTCGAAGCTGGCGATTGCCTGGGTTGCCGCCTGAAACGTCTTCTTGGGGGCCTTGATCACATCGGGACCATAGAAGGCCTCGAATGCTTTCACATAATCCTTGTTTTCCGCGATGCGACCGGCAATCGTCTTTTCGTCGGGCATGCCCATCTCGATCGGATTGAGCGGCGGACCGGCCGCCTGCTCCTCAAGATTTTTGGCGCGTCCGTCCCAGAACTGGCCACCCAGATAGAGCCCCTCGGCATTCCTGTGGAACGGCGGCGAAAGCGCCGCATAGGTCGCGGTCGGCGCGTTGCGGTCGCCGAAGCTCTTGCCGTCGTCGCCGAGCGATACTGCGTTGCCCTTATGCACGTCATGACGATCGGAGAAGGCGCGTTCCGGCATGTGGCAGGTGGCGCAGGCCTGCTTGCGGTTCATCGAAAGATTTGTGTCGAAGAACAGCGCCTCGCCTAGTTTTTCCCTGGTGGGGTAGCGGTTCGTCCCGGCAAGGCTGAACCCGCCGGCCAGAACTAGGACAGAAATAATGAAACCGGTGATCAGATAGGCGGGGCGCATGGCAGTGCAAATAATGTCCGACACGAGTAGCGGCAGAACTTGTGTCTGGCCGTCAAGTTTCGCCCTCTATACACCAAAGCCCAGGCATTTCGCGCAAAAAACCGCGCCTGCGTCAAAACTTCCTATCGGCTGTTGCCTCACGCCGCCTTGCGTCTCGCAACACGCGCCTTGATGGCCTCGACATCCACACGTGGGGTCGCGGCAAACAGCGTCTTGGTATAGCTGTGCTGAGGGTTGTTGAAGACTTCGTCGCGCGGGCCGTGCTCGACGGCCTCGCCGTAGTACATGACCATGACATCGTCGGCGATGTGGCGCACAACCGACAGGTCGTGGCTGATGAAGACATAGGTCAGGCGGAACTCGTCCTGAAGGTCCTGCAGCAGATTGAGCACCTGGGCCTGGACGGAAAGATCGAGCGCCGAGACCGGCTCGTCCAGCACCAGCAGGCGCGGATTGAGCATCAGCGCGCGGGCGATGGCCACGCGCTGCCGCTGACCGCCGGAGAACATGTGTGGGTAGCGCGAAAAGTGCTTTTCCTCGAGCCCGACCTTCTTGAGCATGGCCATCGCGCGCGTTCGGCGCTCGTCGGCGGAAAACTTGCCGTTGATGACCAGCGGTTCCATGAGAATCTCGCCGATCTTCTTGCGTGGATTGAGCGAACCATAGGGGTTCTGGAAGACGATCTGCACCTTGCTGCGCATTTCAGGCGTCAGGGCCTGGCGGGCAATGTCGATCTTCTCGCCATCGATCAGCAGATCGCCCGAGGTCGCCGGATCGATCATGGTGATGATGCGCGCAACCGTGGATTTGCCGCAACCGCTCTCGCCCACGATCGCCAGCGTCTTGCCTTCCTCGACGGCAAAATCAACGCCCTTGACCGCATGGACGGTCTTGCCCTTGCGGAACATGCCGCCGGACAAATAGTAATCGCGCTTGATGTTGCGCCCTTCGACAACCGGGGTCATCGCGCAGCTCCCTCGAAAATCTGTTGGTCGCTCAGCAATTCGGTGATGGTCGGAAGGCGTCCGCCGGCGGCGTTTTCGGGCAGAGCCGAGAGCAGCGCGCGGGTGTAGGCGCTCTTCGGGTTCTCAAAGAGGTCAACCACATTGGCCTCTTCGATCTTGCGACCCTTGTATTGCACGATCACGCGATCGGCGGTTTCCGCGACCACACCCATATTGTGGGTGATGATGATGAGGCCCATGCCGTGCTCGGCCTGCAGTTTCATCAGGAGATCGAGGATCTGCTTCTGGATGGTCACGTCCAATGCGGTCGTAGGCTCGTCGGCGATCAGGAGCTTCGGATTGCAGGCAAGCGCCGTGGCGATCATCACGCGCTGGCACTGGCCGCCCGACATCTGGTGCGGGAAGTGACCGAGACGCTCGGCGGCGGCGGGAATGCCGACCGCATCGAACAATTCGATGGCACGGGCGCGACGCTGCTGCTTGTCGAGATCGGTGTGGAAGCGCAGCACTTCGTCGATCTGGAAGCCGACGGTGAAGCATGGATTGAGGCTTGCCATCGGCTCCTGGAAGATCATGGCGATGTCCTTGCCGATGATCTTCCTGCGCTCGCTACCCGGCATTTTCAGCATGTCACGGCCATCAAAGGTCAGGACGTCAGCAGTCACCTTGGCCGTCCAGGGCAAGAGACCCATGGCGGCGAGCATGGAGACGGACTTGCCCGAACCGGACTCGCCGACGATCGCGAGCACTTCGCCTTCATCGACCTTCAGCGACACACCATCAACGGCCCTGAAGGGACCTGCTACCGTGTCGAATTCCACAACGAGATTTTTGACTTCGAGAAGCGCCATGTCACGACCTCTTGAGCTTGGGGTCGAGCGCATCGCGCAGGCCATCGCCCATCAGGTTGATGGCCAGCACGGTGATGAGGATGGCCAGGCCCGGGAAGGTGACCACCCATGGCGCGCGCAGGATGAATTCGCGCGCCGTTGCCAGCATCGTACCCCATTCTGGCGTCGGTGGTTGCGCGCCGAGGCCGAGGAAACCGAGGGCGGCCGCTTCGAGAATGGCGTTCGAGAAGGATAGCGTCGCCTGAACGATCAACGGGGCGAGGCAATTCGGCAGGATGGTCAGAAACATCAGCCTGAGTGAGCCGGCGCCGGCGACCTTGGAAGCCGCAATGTATTCCTTGTTCTTTTCCGCCATGACGGCCGCACGCACGAGGCGGGCGAAGTGCGGCACCAGCACCAGCGCGATGGCCAGCATCGCATTGAACAGGCTTGGGCCTAGGATCGTCACCATCACCAGCGCCAGCAAAAGCGACGGAAAGGCGAGGATGATGTCCATGACTCGCGAAATCGCCACATCGATCCAGCCGCGAAAATATCCCGCAACCAGACCCAGTCCGATGCCGACGACGAGCGAGATCGTCACCACGACCGCACCGATGAGCAGCGAGAATTGCGCGCCATAGAGCAGGCGTGAAAGGATATCGCGGCCCACCGCATCGGTGCCGAGGATGAATTTCCACGAACCGCCTTCATACCAGACCGGCGGCGCCAGGAACGCGTCGCGATACTGCGCATAGGGTTCATGCGGTGCGAAAATCGGCGCGGTGAAGGCCGCGAGAACCATGAAGGTGAACACGGCAAGGCCGATCACCGCACCCTTGTTCATCGAGAAATAATACCAGAACTCCCTCAATCCGGGAAACCTTGAGGGCATGGGGCCCTGTGTGGCGATTTCTGCCATCGCTAACCCCTCATTCTTGGGTTGATCACGGCGTAGAGAATATCGACGAGCAGATTAACGACCATGACGATCAGCGCGATCAGCAGCAGCCCGCTCTGCACGACCACATAGTCACGCTTGAAAATGGAATCGACCATCCACTTGCCGATGCCGGGCCAGGAGAAAATCGTCTCGGTCAGGATGGCACCAGCCATCAGCACGCCGACCTGCAGGCCGATGGTGGTGACGACAGGGATCAGCGCGTTGCGAAGCGCATGCACGCCGATGACGCGGGCGGTTTTCAACCCCTTGGCCCGGGCCGTGCGAATATAGTCCTCGCCCAGCACTTCCAGCATCGCCGAGCGGGTTTGTCGGGCAATGACGGCAAGCGGAATCGTGCCAAGCGCGATGGCCGGCAGGATCATGTGCTGCAATGCAGAGCGGAACGCGTCGAACTTGCCGTAGATCAGCGTGTCGATCAGCAGGAAACCGGTGATCGGCTTGAAGAAATATTGCAGTCCGATACGACCGGAAACAGGCGTCCAGCCGAGATAGCCGGAGAAGAAGATGATCAGCAGCAGGCCCCACCAGAAGATCGGCATGGAATAGCCGACGAGCGCGGTGCCCATCAGCAGCTGGTCGGGCCATGTGCCGCGCCGCGCGGCGGCATAGACGCCGGCCGGGATGCCGATGACGATGGCAAGGATCATCGCAACGATCGACAACTCGATTGTGGCGGGAAACAGAGTCATGAACTCGGTCATGACGGGTCGCTTGGTCGACAGCGAAATACCAAAATCGCCGGTCAACACCTCGCCGACATAGCGCAGATACTGCTGCCACATCGGGAGATTGTAGCCGAATTGTTCCTTCAGGATTTCATAGCGTTCGGGCGTCACGCCGTGTTCGCCGGCCATGGCCAGGATAGGGTCGCCCGGAAGCAGGCGTACGAAGGCGAACGCACAAATGGTAATGCCGAACAATGTCGGCACGAAAAGCAAAAGCTTGTGAAGAATGTAACGGAACATAGCGGGGGCCAGAACCGGGCGGCGGAAAATTCCGCCGCCCGAATTCCATGTTACTCGGCTTTATCCACACCGTCAAAGCGATGGATGCCAAGGGGGTCCATCATGAAGCCCGAGACGTTCTTGCGGGTGACCGCATAGACCTGAGAGTGGTCCATGGTGAAGGCGGGCGCTTCGCGCTTGAAGACGACTTGGGCTTCCTCATAGAGCTTGGTGCGCTCGGCCATGTCGGAGGTGATCTTGGCCTTCTGGATCAGATCCTCGAATTCCTTGTTGCACCAGCTCGAGTAGTTGGACACGCCAATGGCCGAGCAGGAAAACAGGGTTGCGAAGAAGTTGTCGGGGTCGCCGTTGTCGCCCGTCCAGCCGATCTGGAAGGCGCCGGCGCGGTCCTTCTTCTTGCCTTCTTCGCGATACTTGGTCCATTCAAGCGTCTTGATCGTCGCCTTGACGCCGACAGCCGCCCAATCCTGCTGGATCAGTTCGGCCGCGCGGGCAAAGCTCGGATTGTAAGGACGGAAGCGGTCCGAAGCCCAGAGGTCGATCTCGGTCACGTTGTTGGCGGCGAGAACCTTTTTGGCTTCTTCAGGGTTGTATTCGTCGTCCTTGACGTCCTTGTTATAGGACCACATGGTCGGCGGGATCAGGTTGGTCGCCGGCGTCGCACCGGCATCGCCGAACAGGGCTTCGATCATGGACTTCTTGTTGATGGCCATGTTCAGCGCCTTGCGGACTTCGACCTTGTCGAAGGGCGGCTGGGTGGTGTTGTAGGACATGTAGCCGATGTTGAGGCCGGCCTGTTCCATCACGTTGAGATCGGCATTGGCCTTGAGCGCCTTGATGTCGGCCGGGTTCGGATACGGCATGATATCGCATTCCCCAGCAGCAATCTTCTGCATGCGGGCGCTAGCGTCAGGCGTGATCGCGAAGATCAGGTCGTCGATCTTTTCCTTGCCCTTGAAGTAATCGGGGAAGGCCGCGTAACGGATGACGGAATCGAGCTGGTAATCGACGAACTGGAACGGACCTGTGCCGACAGGCTCGCCGGCGAACTTTTCAGGCGTGCCGGCTTCCATCAGCTTATCGGCATATTCCTTCGACACGATGGATGCGAAGTCCATGCCGAGGTTTGCGATCATCGGCGCATTTGGCTCGGTGAGCGTCATCTTGACCGTCAGGTCATCGACCTTCTCGACGGACTTGAGGTATTTCGGCATGTCCATGCCCTGGAAATAATCCCAGGTGATGTTCGGCATGTAGGTATGCCACTTGTTGTCTGCCTTCCACTGACGCTCGAAGGAGAAGATCACGTCATCCGCATTGAGTTCGCGGGTGGGCGTGAAGAAGGATGTCGTGTGAAACTTGACGCCCTTGCGCAGCTTGAACGTATAGGTCAGGCCGTCATCGGAAATGGTCCAGCTTTCGGCAAGGCCGGGCTCGATTTCGGTGGAGCCATGCTTGAATTCCACCAGGCGGCTATAGACCGTACGCGAGGAGGCGTCGAAGTCGTTGCCGCCGGTCGTGATGCTGGGATCGAAATTGGCCGGAGACGCTTCGGAGCAATAAACGAGCGTCTTGGCCGACGCGGCGAAAGCGAAAGCGGAGACAATGGCGGTCGCGGCGAGGAGTGTCGCTATCTTTTTCATGATTTTCCCCCTGGGTTGCATCCGCGCCTGAGTTTATGGCGCGGTTGGCCGAAATGGACCGCATTTAAAGCTGAAAAGCAATACGCTCCGCAGGAATTTTTTTCCAAACGGTCAAATTTCGTCCGGGCCGAACCAAGCGGCCCCTCCGACAGTGAAACTCCGACGGATTAAGCGCTTACGGGGACGCCTTTCCGCGATACGCTGGATGGACGCATCGCCCTGAACGCAGCCAGCAAGAGATGAATTTTCTAATTTTTTCCCGCCCGGCGAAACAGCCAATGCGTACCGCATGGTACTCGTCTCCTGGTGGCGCGTCGCGGGACTGGCCGGCGAAGCACTTCGCCGCATGCGGGGCTAAGAGGCCGCAATTCTATAGCAGTCCGGTCAAGAGCCTGTGAAGAATTGCGCCAATGTGGCGAAAAAGTGATACCGTTTTTTCGCCAAGAGGTTTAATGCGGGTTCCAATCGAAACACTTGACCTCCGGGGCTTCCCGGCGCCTATTTCAGAGGAAACCTTCCCGCATGATTTCCCGCATCGCGCTCATGACCGTCCTTGGCCTTGCCGTCGCCGGCTGTTCGACTGTTGCCGCCGTATCCGGCGACCCTCTTTCCGCCCGCTGGGTGGGCCAGGAAGCAGGCAAGTTCTTCGCCGCTTATGGCCCACCGGTCTCCGACGTGGAAAGCGGTTCCTCGACGACTTACGTCTGGCGCGGCGGATACCGCACCCGTAAAGAAGCCGCGCAATACACCGGCGAAGGCAAGGACAAGAAGATCGTCGCGCGTGCCCGCACCGCCTACCTCGTCTGCCAGGTCAAGCTTGTCGTAGGCTCGGATTACACGATCAAGTCGATCGACGCGACTGTGGACAAGCCCGGCCGCGACGGCGGCCCGACCTGGTGCGAACAGACGCTGGATGCCGCGAAGTAAGGCGTCGATGGTTTAGTTTTAGGAGTCCGCGGATTTTATCCGCGGCTCTTTGCTTTTCAGGCCGCAGGCAATGTGGGAATCTTGCTCACATCGACGTTACGTTCCGCGTGCCAGGCATCATAAGCAGCCTGCATGCGGAGCCACGCGGCGGCGCCATCGCCAAACATCTTGCCGAGGCGCGCCGCCACCGACGGAGAAACCGGCTTCTTCTCATTGATGATATCGTACAGATGCTGCCGGGAAATACCGAGCAGACTGGCGATCTCCGTCTTGGATTTCCCCGTTGCTGGAATGATATCGTCGAGCAGCGCCCCCGGGTGAGTGGGAGAGCGCATCAACAGTCGGGACACCTCAAATTCGGCCATCGAAAATCTCTCCATGCTAGTGGTATTGCTCGAAGTCGACACGAACGGCATCGTCGTTCTCGAATTCGAACGTAATGCACCATGGGCCACTGACTTGAACGGTATATCGCATCGGATCGAACCCGATCAGTGCGTGAAAGTTAAACCCCGGCAAGTTCATGTCGTCAGGCTTTTGGGCCACGTCCAGACGGTCAAGGCGTACGAGAATTCGCATCCGCAGCTTGGCATCGATCTTTGCCGACTTGCCTTTCGCGAAAAGTTCGCCAAGCGCCTTGTTTCCAAACGTCTTGATCATGTCCGGCTGTAAGCAATCCGCTGACAGAAGTCAAATGGGATTGTAAGCAGATTGCTGACGCCAAATTGAAATCCCTGCGCCAAACGCGCGCATGTCGAGAATGTCGCGTTGACTCCCACAACCTTTCCAGTTCACGCTTCGTGAAAATTCGGGTACCTTCGTGATGATCCTGGAGATGGAGGCTTGATGATGTGGGACAATCTCGATGCGGCAATGCTGGCACGAATCCAGTTTGCCTTCACCATCTCCTTCCACATCGTCTTCCCCGCCTTTTCCATCGGGCTTGCCAGCTATCTCGCCCTGCTGGAAGGGCTCTATCTCTGGACCAAGGACAAAGTCTATGAGGAGCTCTTTGACTTCTGGAAGGCGATCTTCGCCATCACATTCGGCATGGGCGTCGTCTCCGGCATCGTGATGAGCTACCAGTTCGGTACCAACTGGAGCGTCTTTTCCGACAAGGCCGGTCCGGTGATCGGGCCGCTGATGGGCTATGAGGTGTTGACCGCCTTCTTCCTCGAGGCCGGCTTCCTCGGCGTCATGCTGTTCGGCAAGAAGCGCGTCGGGCCGGGGCTGCACTATTTCGCGACGCTGATGGTGGCGCTCGGCACGCTGATCTCGGCGACCTGGATCCTTTCGGTCAACAGCTGGATGCAGACGCCGCAGGGTCATGGCATGAATGCCCAAGGCCAGTTCATTCCGCTCGACTGGTGGGCGATCATCTTCAATCCCTCCTTCCCCTATCGGCTCGTGCACATGGTGCTGGCCGCCTACCTGACCACCGCGCTGGTGGTCGGTGCGGTCGGCGCATGGCATCTGATCAAGAAGACCGCGCCGGTGCGCTCGCGCCGCATGCTCTCGATGGCGATGTGGATGGTGACCTGCACCGCGCCGATCCAGATCATCGCCGGCGACCAGCATGGCCTCAACACGCTGGAACACCAGCCAGTGAAGATCATGGCCATGGAGGGCCACTACGAGAGCCATCCGGATGGAGCGCCGCTCTATCTCTTCGGCATTCCCAACGACAAGGAGCAGCGGCTCGACTATGCGGTCGGCATTCCCAAGCTCGGAAGCCTGATCCTCAAGCATCATCTCGACGCGCCAATGGCGGGCCTCGACACGATCCCCGACGACAAGCAGCCGCCAGTTCTGGTGGTTTTCTGGTCGTTCCGCGTGATGGTGGGTCTCGGCTTTGCGATGCTCGGCCTCGGACTGCTGAGCCTTTTCTGTCGCTGGCGCGGCAGCTTCGAGAGCAATCGCCTGTTTCTCGGGCTCGCGACACTGATGGGGCCGGCTGGTTTCGTGGCCGTGCTGGCGGGCTGGATTACCACCGAGGTCGGTCGCCAGCCCTATACGGTCTACGGCCTGCTGCTGACGTCGGAGTCCCGTTCGCCGGTCGCGGCGCCAGCGGTCGCCACGTCGTTGATCGCCTTCATCGTGGTCTATTTCTTCGTCTTCGGCGCAGGCATCTTCTACATCCTCAGACTGATGGCACGGCTGCCGCGCGATCCGCTGCCCGGGCTGACGGAGGGACCGATCCGCACCGCCGGCGTCAATCCCGGACCGGCGCAGCAACAGGAGCACGGCCATGCCCATTGATTATGCCTTCATCTGGGCTGCGCTGATTGCCTTTGCCGTGCTCGCCTATGTCGTGCTCGACGGTTTCGATCTCGGCGTCGCCCTGCTCTTTCCGTTCTTTCCAGAGAAGCACGACCGCGATGTGATGATGAACTCCGTCGCGCCGGTCTGGGATGGCAACGAGACCTGGCTGGTGCTCGGCGGCGGCGGACTGATGGCTGTTTTTCCGCTCGCCTATGCGACGATCCTGCCTGCACTCTATGCACCCATCATCGCCATGCTGCTGGGATTGATCTTCCGGGGCGTGGCGTTCGAATATCGCTGGCGCACCAAGCGCTGGGAGAACTTCTGGAACTGGGCCTTCACCGGCGGCTCCGCCGTGGCGGGTTTCGCGCAAGGCGTGGCGCTCGGCGCGCTGGTGCAGGGTATTCCGGTCGTCAACCGCGCCTATGCCGGCGGCTGGTGGGACTGGCTGACGCCCTTCTCGCTCGCCACCGGTGTCGCGCTTGTTATCGGTTACGCGCTGCTCGGCGCCACCTGGCTGGTGATGAAGACGACCGGCGAACTGCTCGAAAAGGCCCGCCGCATCGCATTGGTCACGGCCGTGCTGACGCTTGTTTCCATGGGCATATTCAGCCTGTGGACGCCTTTCCTCGAGCCGGCCTATCTCGACCGCTGGTTCGGCTGGCCGACGGCGATCTTCTCAGTCATCGTGCCGCTTCTGGTGCTCGGCTGCTTCGCCCTGCTGTTCTATGGCCTCCGCCAAGGCCGCGACGCCCGCCCGTTTCTCGCCGCGCTCGGGCTGTTCGTGCTCGGGTTCGCCGGCATCGGCATCAGCTTCTATCCCTATATCATCCCGACATCGGTGACGATCTGGGATGCGGCCGCGCCTGAATCCAGCCTGAAATTCCTGCTCGCTGGCGCAGTGGTCCTGGTGCCGCTGATCCTCGCCTACACGGCTTATTCCTACTGGGTGTTCCGCGGCAAGATCGATCCCGAGGAGGGTTATCATTGATGGCGGAGGGCATCGGAAAGCGGCTCTTGTGGTTCGTCGGCCTATGGGCTGCCGGTGTACTGGCGGTGGCGATCGTAGGCTTGGCCATCAAGTTGGCGCTCGCATGACTATCCACAACCACTGAGCCGATCTCGCCATAATGTTGCCCCGGAACGAAACAGATTCCCGGCAACCCTGTGGCAAACTTCCGCTGGTTAACCAAGGACTTCGGCCGGCATTGCATTCACGGCGCGTAGCGGCCATGTCTGGCCGATGCAGACATTCGGAAAACGCCAATACGCCCATATGGAACTCGATCCCTGGGCCATGAAACGCAAGCCGCGCGAAACAGAAGCGCGAAGCGGCAGCATCCCGACGTCGCGCATTGCCGGCTACGTGATCGCACTCGTTGCGATCGGCGTGATCGCGGTGGCGAGCTTCGAGATGCTGGTGCTGGCTTAACGTCTATTTCGGAACCACCGCGCGTTTTGTGCGTTGCGGTTTTTCGCGTACACGAAACACGCCCCCCTTCGCCATTCCGATTTCGAAGCCCCGTGTTTTGGTGACAAGGTCGTTGACTGTCTTGACGCCATAGTCCTTCACATTGAAGCCAGGAATACTTTCCAAGAGGTGTTCGTTGACCCTGGAGAGGAAGGCCCAACCGTCGCCACCGCTGTTCACTTTCACCGCCGCCAGTATGTGGGGCAGCGCACGCTCTATCGCAGGTCGCGGGAACGCGATGACTTGTCCGCCTGACTGCTTGTCCTGTTTGAAAACAACTGTGAAGTATCGATCGCATGCCGTGCGGAAGTGCTCCGGCGCCTTGGCTTCGCCGAAACCGAACACCAGCCGGTTGCCTTCGCGCAGCCTCAGGGCCAGCGCCGTGAAGTCACCATCAGAGGACACGAGGCAGAAGCCATCGGCCTCGTCATGGGCCAGCAAATCCATCGCGTCGATAACCATGGCGATATCGGTCGCGTTCTTGCCAACGGAGTGCGCGAATTGCTGTCTAGAAACCAGCCCAAAACGCGCCGACAACGTTGTCCATCGTTTGGAGTTCGTTGCTATGTTGCCGTATATGCGACGGATGATGGGCCGGCCGAGTTTCTCAACTTCGTTGAGCAGACGCTCGACGGCCCATGGCGGGAAATTGTCTGCGTCGATAAGAATGGCAAGACGTGGCGATGCTTCAAGCATGGATGCACCTCAAGGTAGCCTCTCATTCAACATACAGCCCAAAATCGGAGATGCGTAAGAAATCCGGAGCCTTCATTAACCGGTTGTTAAAAACGCGGATTGGCTCACGCACTGTCGATCGACTGCGCCGCGATGACCGACAGATGCGACATCGGCAGGCCCGTCTCCTCGGCCCATTGGTTGAATGCAGCCTGGATGGCCTTCCCGTCGGCCTTGCCCGAACCATCACCCCTGATCGGCGCGCCGGCATCCTTGAGACAGGCCACGACATCGCCCGAGAGCACGAAGTTCTGCTTGCCGATGGCGCGCATCACATAGGGGCCGGTGTAGCCGCCCAGCCGGTCGCCGCGTTTCTTGAGGAATTCGAACAGACCAATGAGATCGTTCGAGGGCCAATTGAGCAGAAAGCGGGTGGCACTGCCGTGCTCCCTGGCGAGCTCGCTGATGAAGGCGGCATTCCGGCGGATCGCCTGCACCTTGGCGCCGTGGCGAATGATGCGCCTGTCGCCCAGCAGGTCGTGCCAGAAGTCGTCGGGCTGGATATTGAGAAGGTTCGGGTCGAAACCGAGAAAGGCATCCTCGATGCCGGGCCACTTGCTTTCCACCACCTTCCACGAAATGCCCGAGGAGAAGATGTACTTCGCCATCTCCGCCAGCAGCCGGTCGTCGCTCAAGGTGTCGCTTGCCGATCGCCCCATGTAATTCTTCAGCCGCTCTTCGATCGCAGCCTTACCCTTGCGAACCTCGGCCCGCGCACGTATCTCGCTGAATGCCTTGAGTGCCATTGCTCCCTCCCCTCACGCGGTTCTGAAACCTTCGTGATCGCAGATGATTTATGTCGGTCGAGAGCCTATATTGGCATTATCCGAAATCAAGCAACCAGTTTGGAGGATCAATTGCCATCCTATCAGAAGAGTGCGGAAGCCATTGCCCGCCTCACATCAGAACAGTTCCGGGTGACCCAGCAGAACGGCACCGAGCGTCCGGGCACCGGCGAATATGAATATAACAAGAAGCCCGGCATCTATGTCGATATCGTCTCCGGCGAGCCGCTGTTCGCCTCATCAGACAAGTTCGATTCTGGCTGCGGCTGGCCGAGTTTCACCAAGCCGATCGAGCCGGCCAATGTCGCCGAACTGCGCGACGCCACGCATGGCATGGTCCGCATCGAAGTCCGCTCGAAGCATGGCGACAGCCATCTCGGGCATGTGTTTCCCGATGGACCGCGCGATCGCGGCGGCCTGCGTTACTGCATCAATTCGGCCTCGCTCCGCTTCGTCCATCGTGACGACATGGAGAAGGAAGGCTATGCCGACTATCTCAACCAGGTGGAGGATGTGACATGAACAGTGAACGCGCAGTGCTCGCCGGCGGCTGCTTCTGGGGCATGGAGCAGTTGATCCGCCGCATGGATGGCGTGGTCGATACCCGCGTCGGCTATTCCGGCGGCGATGTGAAAAACGCCACCTATCGCAACCATGGCACCCATGCCGAGGCGATCGAGATCATCTTCGATCCGTCGAAGCTCAGCTATCGCAGGCTGCTGGAATTCTTCTTCCAGATCCATGACCCATCGACCAAGGACCGCCAGGGCAATGACCGCGGCACGGCCTACCGCTCGGCGATCTATTTCGAGAATGACGAGCAGAAGCGTATCGCGCTCGATACGATCGCCGATGTCGATGCTTCGGGCCTGTGGCCCGGCAAGGTGGTGACCGAGGTCGAGCCCGTCGGCGATTTCTGGGAAGCGGAACCCGAGCACCAGGATTACCTGGAGCGGATCCCGAACGGCTATACCTGCCACTTCATCCGACCCAACTGGCGCCTGCCAGTCAGGGACAAGTCTGCGGCCTGAGGCGATCTCGACAGACAATAAGGACCGCCCGGCGCAAACCGGGCGGTCTTTCATGTCACAGGATGACGACGAAGTTATCTTCGGTGATCGAGAGGCCCGATTCGACATGGGCGAAGCGCTTCATTTCGCCTGCGCCAGTCCCATCGGCATCGTAGTAGATGTCGCCATTGACTGCGTCATAGATGATGCGCTGATCTGCGGTCGTGGCGACGAGGTCTTCCTCCGCCTGGACGGCGAGAAACTCGTCGGCGCCGAGGGTCCCCTCACCAGACAGCGCGGAGAAGATCGTGATGTCGAGATGGAACAAATCCTCCGACTCGCTGAAATCCTGGATATTGTCGACATTATTGTCTTCGTTGAGCGCGGTGTTGAAGATGAAGATGTCCCCATCACCGCCGCCCTGCAGTTCATCATTGCCAAGGCCGCCGGCAAGTGTATCGGCGCCATCGTCGCCGCGCAGAAAATTGCCCACGTTGCTGCCGATCAACTCGTCGTCATAGGCGGTTCCCCGGACGCCCTCGATGTTACTCAGCTTGTCCGTCTTGCCGAAACCGTCGATCGCCTTGCCAGCGCCGAGATCGACAAAGACGCCGATGTCCTCGCCGCCGAAGCGCTCATCGCGATAGTAGCGGACTGTGTCGAAGCCGCCCTTGCCATCGATGACGTCACGCCCGCCGACGCCGACGAAGTCTTCGTCGCGACCCGACCCCTTCATCTGGTCGCCCCAGTTCGTGCCGCGCACGGCCTCCATATTCTTGAAGGTTTCGACATTGCCGTACTGGTCGGTCACCTTGCCCTTGGCGAAATCGATGGTAATGCCGCCAATCGCATTAGGGTTCGTGCTGGCATCGATGAAACTGAGGGTGTCCCAGCCGGTGCCACCGTCATACTTGTCCTTGCCTTCGCCGCCCTCCATGTAGTCGTCGCCGCCCTTGCCGTTCAGCACATCGTTGCCGCCGTAGCCGAACAGATCGTCACTGCCGGCGCTGCCATTCAGCGTATCGGCGCGGTTCATCAGCCATGCCTGGAAACTCCAGGGATCGTAGAATGCCGATGCCTCCATGAAATTGACCAGCGACAGCTTGGAAAGCGTCAGCTGGCTGACAAGCGTCTCACCGTCGCTCTGGAATATTGCCAGCTTGGTGATCTTGCCGGCGGACGCGCCCTCGTCGTCGAAGTCAAAACCGGTGCCGGTCAATTTTAGAACCAGGCCGTTCACGAGTTCGAAATTGAGTTCCGTCGGACTGGGATCGCCCATTGTGGCCTGGGGCATATCGACCAGTTCGCCGAGACTCGGATTGTAATCCTCGAAATCCGGCAAACTTGGATCGTAGTCGATCGGATACTTGCCGTCCGGAAAAGATACCGTATAGACCGCCATGTTTTTCCTCCCTGATAAATGGAATCGAAGCATAACATGCTTACGGCGTTCTTTCATTCACCCAAATGGGGGAGACGCTGGAGATACACTTCGAACAAGGACGGATATACGAGCGGGCCCGGCGTATCTTGCCGGGCCGCTTTTCTTTGAGCCGGCGTTCACTCTACCTCAGAAAGATCACCAGATTGCCGTTGAGCGCCTGTTGTATGGCCGCGACATTGTTGAGCTGCACGCTTTGCGCTCGCAGCGCCGCTGCCAGCGCGCGATTTTGGATGACGGCGTGCTGCAGCGCCTCGACGCGATCGGGATAGGCGTCGATCCAGGCATAGAGCCGTTCACGCTCTTCCCTGTTACCTCCGCCCAGCGCGTCGATGCGCTTGATTGTGAAGCGTTCGCCGCTCCAGTCGAGGATGGCCTGTTCGGGGAAATAGCGGCTTGTGCTGAGCCCCTGGGCCTGCACCGAAACCGGTGCGATGGACGCCGTGCCGGTCAACGAAACGAGAGCCAGAAATGCTGCCGCGATCAATTTGTTCAACATGGAAATCTCCTTTCATGCTAGACCTAATATGGGGTGCTGCGACCGCGAAGAACAATCCCATATACGGCACGCGATGGGCGCAGCAACTATCGGACAACGTCCATGATCAGTCGAAAATCATGCCCTGCGCCCCTGCATATTCGTGCGCAAGCTGGACGATCGCCGCTTTCGCTTCTTCCGGCGACCAGCCGGCGGCGCGGGCTTGCTCGATCAGACGAACCACTTCAGCGGAAAATTCTCCGCCAATCGCCGCTGCGATGACGCCCTTACTCTTCTCCGCAAGCTCAGCGAAGGCAGGGCGGAGCGCGATGGCGCAATCCATATCCCGCTCTGGATATGCGCCCTCCCGACCGGGCCTTGAAATCAGATGTGTCTGCTGCATGGTACTTCCCGCAACTGTTGGAAAAAGAACCAACGAAGGGATGGTAATTTCGTTCCTGTGGAGTGGCTGGATTCCGATCGAGTTTCGGCACCATCCTCCGTTTCTCCCCGTGTCCCGATGCCGATGCGCTCGAGACGATCGCGGAAGGCTAGCCCGACAGGAGGCGATGTCAAAACCTGGCGACGTTACCTAAGTCTTTCCCTCTTATCCGTCGATTTCATCTTTAGGCTGATATAGAAGTCGTCGATAGTTTCTCATGGATGCTGGAGAACAAGGCTCAATGACTGCCGCCATCGAAATCGAAACCTTTGATGTCGACCGCGCGACGTCACATCTATCGGGTTTCCAGGAAATCCTGATAGACAGCATCGAAGGCGGCGGCTTGGTTGGCCATGTCGTCCCGGTCGATCTCGCGTCGATCCACACTTACTGGCTGGAGGTCGTGTCTTCCATCGAAGAAGGCGGCCGGATTCTAATCTGCGCGACGGTAGACGGTGAGCTGGCAGGAACCGTCCAGCTCTATCTGTCGCCGGAGGCCAACGCTCCCCATCGAGGCGAAGTCTACAAGCTCCTGGTCCACCGGAAGTCCAGGGGCCGCGGCATCGGCGAGGCGCTCATGCGGGCCGTCGAGCAGGAAGCGATCAAGCATAGCCGAACCCTGCTACTTCTCGATACCGTGCAAGGCGGCGTTGCCGAACGCCTCTATCGCCGTCTTGGCTGGCAGGAGATCGGCACGGTGCCGAAGCACTTCGTCGATCCCTGGGGCGCGTTCAGGAGTTCGGTCTATATGATGCGGTCACTTGAACCGTCGACATCCGGATGACGAAGGGGATCAACGCGAACGCCGCCGCGCCCGCCAATCCGGCCGCCATGACGATCCACAGCGAGCGAGGCACGCCGATCCCCGCGATGGACATCGACATCACGACAGGGGCGATGGCCGATGTGACCTGCTTGGCTGAAGTGCACCATCCGAGCCTGCTGCCATAGCCGTTTCGACCGAACAGTTCGAGCGGCAGGGTTCCGCCGACGATGCTCGTCAGGCCTGAACCCAGGCCCATGCAAATCGCGAAGACGACCGCTCCGGGGAACCAGGGTGTCGTGGAAAGCAGGACCACAATCCCGATCGGCATCAACACCGCCGCGATGACGGCGAGCCAGGTCTGGGACAGACCGCCGCCGAACACGAGATTTATCAGACGGCTGGCCACCTGCGCCGGTCCGAACAGCGAGGCGATCAGAAGGCCCGCCGTTCCGAGGCCGAGCGCCTGCGTCAGCGGCACCATATGGACCAGCATCGCCGAGAGCGCGTAGCCTTCGATGGCGAAGCCGAGGAGCATGAGGGCGAAGATCAGCGCGCCGTTGTTGGCGCGGGTCATGCTTTGCTCGATGACGGGAGCGGCGCGCGCCGCGATCACGGCTCCGGACGTGAGGCGGGAGAGCCCGATATGGACCGGAAGGCACACGACGACATGCATGCCTGCATACAGCAGCAGGACCTCCCGCCAGGACATCCATCCGTGCAGCCACGTCGTCAGCGGCCAGAACAGAGAAGAGGCGAAACCCGCGATCAAGGTGAGATGGACGATCGAGGTTTGTGCCTTGCGCCCACCCGCCTGCACGATCGCGGTGAAGGCCGTCGAGTAGAGGACGCCCGCGGCGACGATCTCCATGAGCATCAGCGACACCGCTAGGCCGAGCCCGCTGGATGCCATCGCGGTGAGAACCAGCGTCAATGCCGATCCGACCGACCCGGCGGCCATCACCCTCCCCGCGCCCCAACGGTCCGCGAGCTTGCCGGACAGCGGAGCCGCGAAGGCTCCGACGAGCAGGGCTGCGGAGAACGCTCCATAGACCCATTGTTCCGACACCGCGAGATCGCGCGCGATATCGGGAACGAGAATGCTCAGGCAGTAGTAGAGCGTGCCGTAGCCGATGATCTGTGTCGCCCCCAGCCCAGTGAGCGCCCACATTGGCAGTTTCGCATCGGACATCTTCAGACGCTCTCGATCACTTTCTCAGGCGCGGCCTTCGATCCGCAGCCGCAGCCGGACTTTCCTTCGTCCTTCGCGACAGCGTCGGCGACACAGCATGCATCGACTTCGACAGGAGCCGGACCACCGCAACACCCGACGGATGTCGTCGTCTTGATGTTGACCGAGCAGACGCCGGTTTCCGGGAGCACCAGTTCCACCCGACGGGCGGCCTCATAGTCGCCGGCGATCTCGGCGACGACCGAGCGGACCTGCTCGTATCCTGTCTTCATCAGGAACGTCGGCGCACGGCCATAGGACTTCATGCCGACGATGTAGAAGTCCTTCTCGGGATGCGAAAGCTCCTCGACACCATGCGGAGGGACAGTCCCGCAGGAATGCAGGTTCGGGTCGATCAGCGGCGCGAGCGCGGGCGGCGCTTCGACCGTGGGATCGACCTCGACGCGAAGCTCGCGCAGGAAGTTGAAGTCTGGCCGGAATCCCGCAGCCACCACGACGTTGTCCACGGTCAGTTCGACATCCTTACCTCCGGCCGTTGCGAGCACTGTCACCCGGTCTCCGTCGGGAACGACAGCCTTGGCCGAAAACCCGGTCAACATGTTGAGACGGCCCTGGTCCATTGCCTTTTTGGCGGCGAGCCCGAGCGCGCCGCGCTCCGGAAGCTGATCGTTCAAGCCGCCGCCGAGCAGACGTTCGACGCCGTGGTGACGGAGAGCCCAGAAGATTTTCGTCTTCGGGTCGGTGTCTTGGAGGTCCATCAGCGCTATTGCCGTGTTGATCGCCGAATGACCGCTGCCGACGACGAGGGTCCGCTTGCCGATGAACTCGCTGCGACGCGCGTCGGTGACATCCGGGATGCCGTAGGAAACCTTGGCGGAGCCGCGCTCTCCTGGAACCGGAAGCCCGTCGACGCCCATCGGGTTCGGCTGGCTCCAGGTACCTGAAGCGTCGATCACGGCGCGAACGACAACGTCGTGTTCGACTTGGCCGTCAAGATATCGGACAACGAAAGGAGCGGCTTCCCGTCCGACCGAAGCAACCTTGTTCAGACCCTTCCTTGTGACGGCGGTCACAGTCACACCCAGCTTGAGGCCCTTGGCGATGGCCGCGATCTTGGACAGCGGGATGAGATATTGCTCGACGATCTCCCAGCCGTTCGGCAGGTAGTCGGGATCGGGCGACATCCAATCAGTGGCTTCGAGCATTGCTCGCGCCGCGTCGTCGATATTGTACTTCCACGGGGAAAAGACCCGGACATGGCCCCATTCGAGCAGCGCCGCACCGACTGACGCGCCTTGTTCGAACACGAGCGGCTGGATGCCGCGTTCTACGAGCCGGGCGGCTGCGGCGAGGCCTACGGGTCCGGCACCTATGACGGCGACGGGAAGAGCTTCGTTGGAGGTCATGCTTCACTCATTTTATATTTCTGGAAGGTTCGAAATATTGCGGTAAAAAAAGGGCGATCATGCGGCCGCCACCTCGGGACGCTTGACGCAAGCTTGGTCGGCGCAGCACTCGTCGACGAGATAACCAACAAGGGCGTGCATGCCGTTGTAGTTGGCCCGGCTGATCAACGTCGTCGCCTGGCGCTCCTGAGCTACGAGCCCGGTGTCGATCAGACGCTTGAGATGATGCGACAGCGTGGACGCCGGAATGTCCAGCTTCTCCTGGAGGCGACCCACGGGAATGCCGTCCTCGCCCGCCCGGACCAGCACGCGGTAAATCCGGAGACGGGTCACATTGCCGAGGGCTTCCAACTGCGATGCTGCTTTTTCGATGTTCATGGAAATAAGCTAGCTGAACATTCTCGAAGCGTCAACGCCTATTTCGACGAATATCGAAATAGCTTATACCGCAGATTTGATCAGGATGCGCAGCGGGTGGGTCGAGAAGGCCGGACGAAGAGCTTTTAGATCGGGCATGCGGAGATGTTCGATGTCGACGGCAGGTCAGACAATACGCTTGCCCTCCGCGCCGAGAACCTGCTCGCCGTCTTCCTTCGTGAACGGACCGGGGAAGATGTCGGCGGGCAGAATGTCGAGGACGACTTCGGACGGGCGGGACAGGCGCGTGCCGAGCGGCGTGACCACGAAGGGGCGGTTGATCAGGATGGGATGGGCGAGCATCGCGTCGAGAAGCTGGTCGTCGGTGAGCGCGGGATTGTCCAAGCCGAGTGCGGCATAGGGGGTTCCCTTCTCGCGGATCGCCTGCCGCACGGTGAGGCCCGCCTCAGTGATCATCGTGGCGAGTTTTTCGCGGGTTGGCGGGTTGACGAGATACTCGATGACATGAGGTTCGATGCCGCCATGGCGGATAAGGTCGAGCGTGTTGCGCGAGGTTCCGCATTCGGGATTGTGGTAGACGGTGACGGGAAAGGTCATTGAGCACCTTCGGGATCGATCGGGGTTTTGGAAGCTTCGGATTTGCCCGCGAGAAGCCATCCGGCGAGGAGCATGGCCAAGAGCGCGCCCACGATCTCCGCCAGCGCGAAGCCCGGCAGGTCGACCGGGCGAATGCCGGAGAACGTGTTGGTCAATGAGCGCGCGATCGCGACGGCTGGATTGGCGAACGAGGTCGATGCCGTGAACCAATAGGCCGCGGTGATATAGAGGCCGACTAGCCATGGCACGGCGGCCTCTCGAAACCGCAGGCCGCAGAGGATGGTGAACACCAGGCCGAATGCCGCGACCGCCTCGGCGGTCCACTGCGGCATCCCGGTCCGGACCGTCGCCGATATCTGGAAGACCGGGAGATCGAACATCAGGTGCGCCACCCAGGTACCAAGGATGCCCCCGACGACCTGCGCCAGAACATAGGCACCTGCATCGCGCAGCGCGATCTCCCGCCTCAGCGCGAAAACCATGGTCACAACCGGGTTGAAATGGGCGCCCGAGATCGGCCCGAGGATCGTGATCAGCACGACGAGGATCGCGCCCGTCGGGATGGTATTCCCGAGCAACGAGACGGCGGTGTCGTCGGAGAGCCTGTCGGCCATGATCCCCGACCCGACGACGGTGGCGACGAGGATTGCGGTCCCTAGCGCCTCGGCGACGAGGCGGCGGCGAATGTCGAAGGTCACGGTCAGTTCGCCTTCGTCGGGTCGCGGCCGATGTCGTGGAGCCTCTTCTGCAGCGCGAGCTTGTCGATGGAGGTCATCGGCAGGCTGACGAAGATCGAGATGCGGTTGTTGAGCATCCGGTAGGCATCGTCGAAGGCCAGGTGCCTTTCGGCTTCCGTGCCCTCGGCCGCCGCCGGATCGGGAAGGCCCCAATGCGCCGTCATCGGCTGCCCCGGCCAGACCGGGCAGGCTTCGGCCGCAGCACTGTCGCAGACGGTGAAGACAAAATCCATCTGCGGAGCGCCGGGTGCCGCGAACTCGTCCCAATTCTTCGACCGGGCGAAGTCAGTGTTGTAGTTGAGCGTCTTGAGAAGCTGGATCGTATAGGGATGGACCTCGCCCTTGGGATGCGATCCCGCCGAATAGGCCCTGAACTTGCCTTGACCCACCCGGTTGAGGATGGCTTCGGCGAGGATGGAGCGCGCGGAATTGCCCGTGCACAGGAAGAGCACGTTGAAGGTCTTGTCAGTCATCATGGTTCTCGTCGTTGGCTCAGTTGGCGTTGGCCGCCTCCTTGGGAGGGCAGCATGGGGTCAATTCCTTGATCAATGGTGCGCAGAGTTCGGCGTTGCCGCCGCAGCAGGCCTTGATCAGGTAGAGAGTCACCTTGCGGAAGCGCTCGAGATCGGCGCGGTAGATGATGGATCGGCTTTGACGCTCGCCCGAGACCAGTCCGGCGTTGGCCAAGGTGGAAAGGTGCGCCGACATGGTGTTCTGCGGAACGCCGATTAGGCGCGCCAGTTCACCGGCCGGAACGCCCTCCGGTTCCCGCTCGACCAGGAGACGGAATGTCTGGAGGCGTGTGGCCTGCGCCAACGCGGCGAGTGCAGCGATTGTTTGAGTCTCATCCATATATCCAGAGTAATGGATATGATTCGATTGTCAAGGCGCAGGTTTTGAGGACGGCCGTCTTGGGCCGATATTGCTGCAAAAGACGGACGATGTGGTGCGACAGCGGCCGGATCTCGGGAGACGATTTTCGAAGGCGTCAGACGACGCCTTTCTTGAGAATGAAGCAGCCATACGGCCCTGGATCCGACGTGCGGACGATGACGAAGGACTTCTTGGCGGCATCGTAGAATGCGAAGCGTTCCAACGGTTCGATGGACACGGCACTGCCATGCGCGAAATCGACAATGCGTTGTACGGCATCGAAGATCGGTATCTGTTTGTCGGGATCATCGACCACCTTCATTCGCTTCACCGGGGCGTCGACGAACGTGTCCAGTGGGAACAGGCTCAGGATCGCCTCGAGAGCTCGGGGAATTCCGCAGCCGGATACGTCGATGAGCTTGCCATAGGTCGTGTGCCTGGCGATCGTCTGCGCCGGGTGATTGATATCGCAGATCACCAGTTCATCACCATGGCCCATCAACATGAGAGCGTAGATCAGCTCCGCGTGGATAAGTGGATCAATACCCATCAGCATCGCGACAATACTCCCCTCAATAACCGTTCGCCGCCAAGAAAATCAGTTGATGCGCGGTGTGCTCACCAGAACCGCAGCCGCAAGGTTTGCGGACTCGAGAGCGGCACGGATTCCGCTGCCACGCGCGAGTTCCGACGCGAGGACACCCGTGAACTCGTCGCCCGCACCATGCGTATTCACCAGTTCCACCTTGATCGCTTCGACTGAAAACGCTTCGCCTTCACGGGTTGCGCATGCGACGCCCTCCCCGCCGGCCGTCACGACCGCGACCGGAAACCTCCCTGCCAGTAATTTCGCGGCGTTGGCCGCACCCACGAGCGTGTCGACGACCGGAAGTTCCGCCAATTGCTCGGCCTCGATGGCATTGACCACCAGAACATCCACCAACTGCTGAAGGTCGATGGAGAGAGGCCGCGCGGGCGCGGCGTTGAGCACCACTTTTCCTCCGACGGCTTTCATCGCCCTGGCTGCCGAAACATTGGCATGATCAGGCACTTCATTTTGCAGGACCAAGACTCCACCGTCGATAAACGCTGCCGCGGAGGCATCCACATCTCCTTGGCCAAGCGTCAGGTTGCTGCCGGAGACGATGACGGCGCCGTAGTCGCCTTCACTGTCGAAGATCGCGACGCTCATGCCGCTGCCGACACCGCTCACCTTCTTGACGAAGCGGTGATCGACCTTGTTGCGCCGCAGATTTTCGGTGAGGGCATGGCCGAAGTCGTCGTTTGCAATCGCGCCGACCATCACGGTCGGTATCCCTGTCTTTGCTGCCGACACCGCCTGATTGCCGCCCTTTCCGCCGCATTTCGGGTGCCAGCGATCGCCCGTCACGGTTTCGCCCTTCCGGGGACGAGTCGGGCCATGCACCAAGATGTCGTAGTGCAGACTGCCGAAGACGACGACGGAGGGCGATGTGGAATTCATGGAAGCCTGTCCTTGCGTTTGGATGTCACGGCGGACATCGTCTTTTCGAGATTTCTCTCCGCCGCCTGGTAGTTTCTTTGTGCGACGGCCATGAAGAGCGCGTCGAGGATGTTGAGCTGTGCAATCCGGGCCGCGGCGTTCTCGCCCATCAGCGGCGAGCCTTGCGCGGTCGAACACAGAACGATGTCGGCGATCTGCGCCAGCGGCGATCCGCCATAATTGGTGATGGCGATCGTCCGCGCGCCCGACTTCCGTGCGAGCTGGATGGCATCGATCACAGCCGTCGTGTTTCCCGAATGGGAGAAGCCGATTGCGATGTCGTCGGTCCCAAGCAGCGAGGCCGACATCAGCATCATGTGCAAGTCGTCCTGAACATTGGCGCGAACACCGATCCTCAGAAACTTGTGGGCCACGTCCCGGGCGATTTGTGCCGAGCCGCCGACGCCGTAGAAATCGCGTTGCCCTGCCTTGGCCAGCAGGTCGGCGGCGCGGTCGAAGGCATCGACATCCAGGATGGCGAGAGTTTCCTCAAGCGCGTTTATCGACGTCCGGAAGACCTTCTGGATGATCTCCCTCGAACTGTCTTCAGCCGACAGTTCCTGATGCATTTCGGCGGTCGGGAGCCTATTGTAGTTCGAGACTGCCGACCGGAAGTCCCTGAATCCACTGAAGCCGAGCTTCTTGGTGATTTTGACCACCATCGCCTCGGACACTCCGGCTTCGGCTGCCAAGTCCTTGAGAGCGGTGTCCTCCGAGAAATCCCTCAATCCGAACACCGTCTCCACCACGCGCGCTTCCAGAGGCGTGAGCTGCGGCATCATCATCCGGATGCGCGCGCCCACCGCCTTGGGATCATTTGCAGAATTCATCCTCGTCCCCTTGTGACGCGATCGATCATCATCGCGACAAGGATAATAAGACCAGTGGCCAGAAGTTGATAGAAGGCCTGTACGTTCATCAGCGTCAGTCCGTTGCGCATCGCGCCGAGGATGATGGCCCCGAGGATCGTGCCGATGATGCTGCCCTTGCCACCCATGAGGGAGGCACCGCCGATCGCTGCAGCCGCGATCGCGTCGAGTTCCCAGAGATTGCCGAGGATGGGTTCGGCGGCACCGAGGCGACCGATCAGGATCATCGAAGCGAGAGCCGCCAGCACACCAGAGATCACGTAAGCCGTGATCTTGGTGATGGCGATCGGAACACCCGAGACATAGGCGGCTTCCTCGTTGCCGCCGACTGCCAGGAGATATTCGCCGAGCGGGGACTTCTTGAGAAGGACCCAAGCCAGAAACGCGACGACGGCGACCATGACGACCGGAATGGGAATGCCAAGGAGAGACCCGTTGAACAGCGATCGGAAGCCCGGGGGAATCCCCAGCACGGGATTGCCGCCTGTGTAGATCAACGCGATGGCGCGATAGGTGCTGAGCGTACCCAGCGTGACGATGAAGGGTTGAAGACCCGCATAGGCCACGAGCACGCCGTTGACGAGCCCGCAGATGGCCCCGATCGCGAGACCAGCGAGGATGGCGAGCGGGATGGGAACACCCGCAACGAGCATCGTCGCAGTGATCACCGCTGAAATCGCGGCGGTCGGGCCGACCGAGAGGTCGATGCCGCCTGATATGATGACCAGCGTCATGCCGAGCGCCAGGCAGGCGTTGATGCTCGACTGCTGCAGGACGTTGAGCAGGTTCCGCTGCGACAGGAAGTCGGGCGCCAGCAGGCCGAAGATGACGACGATGGCGATCAATCCGATCAGGGTGCCCGCATCCCGTACCGAGAACGATCCGAACAGCTTGGACGAAAGCATTGCGGCATTCTGGGTCGTGTCAGTCATGGATGTGTTCCTGTTGGTCATGCCGCGCCACGGCGGTTGTCTGCCTTCCCAACGGCGTGGGAGACTATGGCTTCTTCAGACAATTCTTCTCGGCCGAGTTCGGCGACAACGGCGCCGTCACGCATGACAAGCACACGGTCCGAGACTCGCATCACTTCGGGCAGCTCGGAGGATACGACGACCACCGAATGTCCCTCGCGGGCGAGGTCCTCGATCAAGTGATAGATTTCGGATTTCGCGCCGACATCGATGCCGCGCGTCGGTTCGTCGAACAGCAGGATGCGCGAGCCGGCCGCCAGCCAACGCGCAATGATCGCCTTCTGCTGGTTGCCGCCGGAAAACAGCCTGATCTGCCGGTCGAGCTGGAATGGCCTGAGGTTGACGCGCTTGAGAAGGTCTTCCGCCGTCCGCTTGAGCTTGCGGTGATTGATGATGCCACGCTTCGAGAACCGGTTCATCGAGGGCAGCGCCATGTTGATGGTAACGGAGCGGCCCGGAATGATGCCTTCGCGCTTGCGCTCCTCGGGAAGCAGCCCGATGCCGGCGGCGATGGCGGCGCGGGGGTTGGAGAGCGTCAAAACCTTCCCGTCGACCTTGACTGTACCGGTCACCACCTTGTCAGCGCCTGAAAGCGCGCGCAGGAGTTCGGTGCGGCCCGAGCCGACAAGTCCGGCGACACCAAGGACCTCGCCGCTGTGAAGATCAAACGAGACGTCGCGGATGCGGTGGGTCGATATATTGCGAACCTCGATGCTCACGGTGCCAGTCGTGTGGGAGTGATGTTCCTCCGCCAAAAGCTCGCGGCCGACCATCATGGCGATGACGTCTTCGGGCGAGGTCTTCTTGAGATCGACGCCTACGCCCACGACCTTGCCGTCGCGCATGACGGTGGCGCGCTGACACACACGAAACACCTCGTCCATCTTGTGCGACACGTAGATGATGGAGACACCACCAGCAGCGAGCCGTTCGATGATTTCGGCGAGTCTTTCAAATTCGCTCGGAGTCAGGCTCGAGGTGGGCTCGTCCATGGCGATGATCTTCGCCTTGTCGAGGAGCGCGCGTGCGATCTCGACGACCTGTCGCTGGGCGACTTTCAACGTCGAAATGGGAGCCGCCGGATCGATAGACGGATCGATCATCGCGAGCGCCCCGGCTGCTCGCCGTTCCTGCTCGCGGCGATCGACGATCATGCCTCCGAAGCGGGCCAGGGAATGCCCGAGGAACATGTTCTGCGCCACCGTCAGATGCGGCACCTGCTGGAGTTCCTGGTGGATCATGGCGATCCCGGCCCGGCGGGCGCTATCAGGCTTGCGAAAATGGTGCGCGGTACCGTCGACCTTCACCTCGCCCTCCGTCGCACGAAATACGCCGGACAGGATGCGCAGAAGTGTCGATTTGCCTGCACCGTTCTCGCCCAGCAGCGCATGGATTTCACCGGGCGCGACATCGAACGAGACATCAGACAGTGCTTTCACCCCGGGAAACACTTTGGAGATGCCTTCGAACGCCAGTCTGGGAATTGCCATGAAAATCCAACCTTTGAGAGTTCGGACAGCCGGCTGAGCCGGCCGTCCTGCCTGGGAGGCGTTTACTTTCCTGCAGCCTTCATCAAGACCGAGCGGACGTCGTCGCTCTGGTATTCCTTGATGTTGTCCTTGGTGATGAGGGCCTGAGGCGTTGCGACGACGCGCGGCAGCTTCTGGCCGAAGACCAGGCGCAATGCGACTTCCATCGCGACTTCGCCGGTCAGGACCGGGAAGCTGTCCACGGTGCCCGTGAGTTCGCCTGATTCAATCGACTTGTAGGCGTCGGAAATGCCGTCGGTGCCGAACACGACGACCTTGTCCTGCAGCCCGGCTGCCTTCACCGCTTCGACGACACCGAGCGCCATGCCGTCATTATTGCAATAGAAGCCGACGAGGTCGGGATGCTGCTGGAGAATGTTGGTCGCGGCGTCATAGGACATCTGGCGATCCCAGTTGCCCGGGACGCTGGCGACGACGGTGAACTTGCCGCCATCCTCGATCGTCGTCTTGAAGCCATCGGTACGCTGGACGGCGGCGTAGACACCCGCCTGGCCTTCGATGATCGCGACCTTGCCGCCATTGGCGCGGTTTTCGATGAACCATTTGGCGACACGGACGCCGTTGTCGCGCTGGACGTTACCAACATAATGCTCGGCCTGCGGGATCACGGCATCGTTGACATTCACGACGGGGACATTGGCGGCCTTGGCCTGTTCGACCACCGGCTGGAGATTGGCATCGGTCTGGGGAGAGACGAGCAGAACTTTGTAGCCCTGGGTCACCATGCCCTCGGCGATCGTCAGCTGTCCGAGCTGGTCGCCCTCGCTTTGGGCAGCCTGATAGGCCACGGTCACGCCGACCTTGTCGGCAAACTTCTGGTAGCCTTCACCGAGCGAGCGCCAGTATTCATTGGTGAGCGTCTTGGACACACCGCCAACCTTGAGGCCTTCGGGCAGCTTTGGCAGCGCGCCGAGTTTTGCCTCCAGTTCCGACCAGTCCATGCGGTCTGGCTCGGAATCCGAATTGAGCGGCTTGAGTTCCTGCGCTGTCGCGATGCCAGCACAAAGGGTTGCGGCAAGAGCCGCAGCGAAAAATCTCTTCATGTTTTCCTCCCCGAGGGTTTGGTGGTTTAGTGCTCCGCGCCGAACATCAGCTCCTGCACGATGGCCTGCGTGGATATGGCGTCCTGTCGGTCAATCGCGCTTGTCAGGCGATTGTCCTGCTCGAGACGGTCGACGACCTTCAACATCCGCTGGACGGTCCTGATGTTGACCTCGCATTCATGAACCGGATCGAGACCGGTCATATCGGGAAACGTGTCGAAATAGATCGCACCGCCGTAACCGTCGCGGCGTATCTGGCGCAGCAGCTCGATCGTCTGGAGCGTGTGCACCGCGCCGACCATCAGGCCATCGTCGCGCTTGGCGTATCCATCGTTGAGATGGACGCCCAGCACGCGGCCGTGGCGAGCGATCAGGGCGGCCGCGAAAGCCGGCTGCTCGTCGGCATAAAGAACATGGGCGAAGTCGAGCGTGACACCGAGATTGTCGGCACCGACCTCCTTGATGGCGAGCAGCGTCGTGGCGGCGTCCGGCATCAGGCTATAGGAGCGGGGCTCGTTCGGCTTGTATTCGATCGAGATCAGGCAATCCGGATCATGGGCACAAACTTCACGGATTCCATCGATTTCGTGTTGCCACATCTTCGCGTAGTCCGCCTGGAAGGCATAGTCGAAACCATCCTGACCGAGCCATATGGTCATCAGATTGGAACCTGCTTCACGGGCCGCATCAATGCCCTTCTTCGTCAGGTCGATCGCTTCACGGCGGACGGCTTCATCCGGATGCGTGAAAGCACCAAGCTTGAAGGCGGGGTTGGTATAATAACGCATGGCAAAGCCGTTGACGGAAAGGCCGATATCGCCAAGCTTTCGAGCCAGTTCCGCTGGATTTTCGCGCACATGGTCGGGATAATTCAAGTCGAGATCGGTGAGACCCTTCACCCGGGCGGCGCGCTCCGCCATCTGCATGACGGAGGGCTTCGAAGACTGACCCGGCCATTCGATGTGGGAGGCGGAGGCGAATGAATTCAGCCGGGTGGCAAAGCGTGTCGGGTTCAAGGCATCGTTCCAGTCTGTGAAGTTATGCACTACTTCACAGATATAAAATCATTTGTAAAGTAGAAATTATGATGCGCCGCACCAACTTCGTTGGTCAGCCACCACAGCCCCAGCGCTCGATCGCGCGTTGGACCCCTTGCAGCGGGACGCTATGCGGTCGGCCCGGCTTGTTGTTTGGGTGGTGGGAGTGCAAAATGCCGCTTCCGGGCGGACATTGCCGTACCGGGGGCGGTTTTTCACAGACAGCCTTGGACCAGGGTGTTGTATAGCCAAGGTCGTCGGAGTTTCAGAGAACGGAAAACGGCGCATGAAGGGCAAGAGAACAAATCCTTGGCGGCAAAGACCGCATGGCCACTTCTCTATCTCACGGCTGTGCTCCAGGTTTATTTTGGTCTGTCGATCGTAGCGTATGTATTCATGGGAGTGCCGAACCCGATCGCCGTGTTCGGTGGATGGATAGCGGCTACATTCAGTGGGCTCCACGCTGTTGCCGCCGTCGTCGCTTTCGTGCTGGCCGTTCGGCGCAATCTTCGCGGCGCAACCCTTGCGGTTGCCGGGAGCATCATGCTGGGCTGGCTTTCGACGCTGCCGTCCGTCGTCGAGCAGGGGCTCAACTTTCACGGCGACGATAAAGTTACCCCGGCCATCTTCGTCATATCGCCCCTCCTCGCAATCGCTGGGGCGACGCTTGCGTGGCGCAACGTCTATCCGATCGCGGCCGCCCTCATCGTAAACGCCATGACGTTGTCGGCATTTTGTTCGTCATCGCTTTCGGAATCCTCATCGCGATGTACGGCTTCTAGTTTGGGAGGTGCCACCATGGCCAACAACTCCTACTTGAAGGCGGCCGCCATGTTCGCCGTCCTAGCCATCCCAAACTCTGCAGGCAAAATTCGGTCATGTCGTTTTCCGGGTTGACACCCTCTGCATATGTAATGTTATTACGTCCGTGAGCAGAAACGTAACGTAATAACATATCGATGTTTCGCCGCAGGCATTTCTCAGAATGCAATTTGGAGGGTAGAAGCCATGTCAGAATCGTCAGCAGGACAGCTTCCGCCAACGCCCGTCACCGTGCTCACGGGATATCTCGGCGCGGGCAAGACCACGCTCCTGAACCGCATTCTCACGGAACCGCACGGACGCAAATACGCGGTCATCGTCAACGAGTTCGGTGGGGTCTGCATCGACAACGACCTGATTGTCGACGCTGACGAGGAAGTCAAGACGAGCGACTGCGGCCTCAACAAATCCGCGGGATCGCTGAGATGCCATCAAACGGGGGTCTTCCTTCTTGACGGTGTTCAACTGGCAGTGCTACGTGCTCGATCGACGGTTCCCCGAGTGATGACTCCGAGGGGATTAATAGGGAACACGGTGAGGACGACCCAATAGGGACCGAGACCGTGGCTGCCCCCGCAACTGTATGCGGATTGCTATCCATCCTCGTGACGCGAGAGCGTCATGCCACTGGGTTCGCCCGGGAAGGCAGATGGACGGCTCATATCCGCAAGCCAGGAGACCTGCCGTCAAGAAGTCAATCCAGGTTACGGGCGGGGATGCCCATACAGGAGATATCATGACGGTCTTCATCCGGTGCTTCGGCGCCTATTCGCCTGTTCTTCACAGATCCCGTTCGTTTTCCTTCACCCTCTTCACGGGCTGATCGCGTCCAAGCCGTCGCGTCGGCGCGGATGAATCAGCTTCCGAACGAACAATCCGGAGAACATATGCTCAACAAATCCATGACACTGCTGGCTGGCGCCATCTTCGCGTTTGGTCTCGGCAGCAACCAGGTTTTCGCGGAGGCGACGCAGTATCCGCTGACGCTCGACAACTGCGGCCGCCGGATCACGATCGCCCACGCGCCCAAGAGCACGGTGGCGATCGGCCAGAGCACGACGGAAATCCTCTATATCCTCGGACTCGCGGACAAGGTATCGGGCACTGCCGGCTGGCTTGGACCTGTCCTCAAGGACTACGAGGGCGCCAACGCCGGGGTAAAGCGCCTCGCAGACTACGAGCCGAGCTTCGAAAGCGTGCTGGCGGCCAAGCCCGATCTCGTCACCGTGCAGTTCGAGTATTTTGTTGGCCCCGAAGGCGTGGTGGGCAAGAACCAGCAGTTCGAGGAATTCGGCATTCCCGTCTACACCTCGCCGTCCGATTGCGTCGGCAAGGACAATGCCGGCGGTGGCGATGGCGTGCGCCATTCGGTCTTCAACATGGAACTGATCTATCGCGAGATCGCCGAACTCGCGAAGATCTACGACGTGCAGGGCAAGGGCGCGCAAGTGATCGCCGACCTCAAGGCGCGCGAAGCAGCAGCGCAGAAGAAGGTCGGCGCCGCCAACCGCAAAATCTCGGCGGTCTTCTGGTTCTCCAGCCAGCAAATGGAAACCGACCCCTATGTCGCCGGTACCAATGGCGCGCCGGGCTACATCTTGCGCACGCTCGGCATCGATAACGTCATCAAGACCGAGGAAGAATGGCCGCTTGTCGGCTGGGAGACCATCGCCAAGGCCAATCCGACCATCATCATCGCCGGCAGGATGGAACGGCGCCGCTATGCCGCCGATGATATCCTGATGAAGCTGAAATTTCTCAAGGACGATCCGGTCACCAGCCTGATGCCATCAGTCAAAGCGGACCGTGTCATTGTCATGGATGCGCAGTCGATGAACCCGACGATCCGCACCATCGACGGTATCGAGATCATTGCCGACGCGGTCGAGAAATTCGGCCTCGCCAAGTGACATCATCCAACATTTCCTGGACAAAGAGATCGGGCGCCGTTCTTGCGGCGCTCATCATGCTTGCTCTCTCACTCTGGCTCGGGGCGGCGATCGGCGAAACGGCGATTCCAATGGATATCGTCGCCAAGACGGTCGCCAACCGTCTCTGGATGGCGGACTACCCCCTCGAGCCGATCGATGAGGGCATCATCTGGAACTATCGCCTGAGCCGCGCGGTCGTCGCGGCCTGCTGCGGTGGGACGCTCGGCCTTTCAGGTGTCGTGCTGCAATCGCTGCTGCGGAATGCTCTGGCCGATCCCTACGTTCTCGGCATTTCGGCCGGCGCATCGACCGGCGCGGTCAGTGTTGCCATCCTTGGCATCGGCGGCGGCATGCTGACGCTGCCGCTCGGTGCCTTCATCGGCGCGCTGATCGCCTTCGGACTTGTCAGCCTGCTTGCGATGCGTGCAGGGCGTGGCACCAGCGCAATCATTCTTGCCGGCGTTGCCGGCTCCCAACTCTTCAATGCGCTGACCTCCTTCATCGTTACCAAGGCCGCCAATGCCGAACAGGCGCGCGGCATCATGTTCTGGCTGCTCGGCAACCTCTCGGGCGTGCGCTGGGATGATGTCTGGCTTGCATTTCCCGTGGCGTCAGCGGGTCTGCTCGTCTGCCTCTGGCATGCCCGCGCGCTGGACGGCTTCACCTTCGGCACGGAATCGGCCGCCTCGCTCGGCATCCCTGTGCGCCGCGTCTATGTTGTATTGATCGGCATCTCGGCGCTGATGACGGCCGTCATGGTCAGCATGGTCGGCTCGATCGGCTTTGTCGGCCTCGTCATCCCCCATGCCGCGCGCATGCTGGTCGGGGTCCGTCACGGCGTGCTGCTGCCGGCTTCGGCGATCATTGGCGCCATCTTCATGATCGCGGCCGACATCGTGTCCCGCATCATCATTCCCGGCCAGGTGCTGCCGATCGGTGTCATTACTGCACTGGTTGGTGCGCCGGCCTTTGCCATGATCCTGACCCAGAAGAGAGCTCACGCATGACGATCTCGGCGCGCAACCTATCCTGGGCCATCGGCGGCCAGACGATCGTCGATAATATCTCGCTCGACATCATACCCGGCGAATTCTTCGGCATCATCGGGCCGAACGGATCGGGCAAGACCAGTCTGATCTCGCTGATATCGGGCCTCCGCCGGCCGAAGGCGGGTGACGTGACGCTCTTCGGCCAGCCGATGGCGACACTCGGCCGGCGCGAAGTCTCGCGGAAGATCGCGCTCGTCGAACAGCATGCGGAGACCACCGAGCGGATCACCGCCCGCCAGGCCGTCGAACTCGGCCGTACGCCGCATCTCGGTGCACTCACACCATGGTCGTCGGCTGATGATGCGATCGTCGATGCGGCGCTCCACGAGGTGAAGATGTCCGACCTTGCCCCCCGCCTCTGGCACACATTGTCCGGCGGCGAGCGCCAGCGCCTGCATATCGCCCGCGCGCTGACCCAGCAGCCGGAGATCCTGATCCTCGACGAGCCGACCAACCATCTCGATGTCGGCCACCAACTCGGCCTTCTCGAACTGGTCAGGCAGCAACGCGAACTCACGGTCATTGCCGCACTCCACGATCTCAATCATGCCGCCATGTTCTGTGATCGCGTCGCCATCATGAACGGCGGCAGACTCGTAGCACTCGGCCCTCCGATGGATGTGCTGACCTCGGCACTCATCGCCGAGGTCTTTGGTGTGTCCGCCGAGATCGGACGGACGGAGGACGGAGAACTCCAGATCCGCTATCGCCGTCCGAAACCGCGAAAGCCACAGCTCCAGCTGATGCAAACGGGCTAACACACGAATGAATATCTCCCCTCGCCCCAATCACGATCTCAGGAAACAACTTCATCACTTGCCGCCGAGGAGCCTGGCAAGCCGCTCGACCCCCTCGGGTATGGAGCGCGCCGACATCGATGCATACCCGAATATGAAGCCAGCGCGCACATCCCTGGGACGGGTGAAGAGACGTGACACCGGATAGATACCGATACCGTTTTGGCGCGCGACATCGGCAAGGCTCTGCTCGTTCCGAGCCTCAATTTCGTTGAACCAGACGACGACATGCAAGCCAGCCGACGTTCCGACGATCTCGACCGTCTTTCCGAACGAGCGGTCCATGGCATTGAGGAAGATTTCCCGCCTCTCCGCATTGGCGCGCCGCATCTTCCTGATGTGTCGCTCGTAAGCGCCGGATTCGATGAGTGTCGCGAGCGCCTCCTGTTCGAACAGGGCGCTATGACGATCCATGATCTGTTTGCACCGAATGAACGGCTCGACCAGCCGTTCTGGCAGGACAAGATAGCCCAGCCGGAGAGTCGGAGCCAAAGTCTTCGAAACGGTTCCGAGATAGATGACCCTGCCGTGGCCCGAAATATAGAGCGGCGGGATCGGCCGGACATCGTATCGGTATTCGCCGTCATAGTCGTCTTCCACGATATGCACGTTTCCCGCTTCCGCCCATGCGACCAATTCACGACGGCGCCCGACGGAGAGAACGCCGCCGAGCGGAAACTGATGGCTCGGCGTGACGCAGGCCAGGGAAAATGCGGCCGGATCGGGCAACCCTGAGGTTTCCATGCCATGCTCGTCACACGGGATCGCGGTTGGCGCCGCGCCCAGCGCGACGAGCACGTTGCGGGCCATGGCATAGCAGGGTTCCTCGATGAGCACCCTGTCGCCCGGATCGACAAGCACTCTTGCGCAGAGATCCAGCCCCTGCTGCGACCCATTGACGACGACGATCTGCCCGACATCGCAGCGGATGCCCCGCGCCCGCCACAGATATCCCTGAAGCGCCTGCCGCAGCACGGGGCTTCCGGCCGGGTGTCCATAGCTGAGGCGGTCGCGATGTGAGAGCACCGCCCTGCCTAGCGCGTTTCGCCAGGCCAGTTTGGGGAAGTCCCCCGGCGCGACGTCGCCGTATCGGAAATCGTAGTCGAGCCGCCCGGCCATGCCGGGAACGTTCGAAGGCAGTTCCATGGCGCGCAGCGCATAGGCAGACAGCTTCCGGGGCGCATCATGTCCCGGCGGGTTTGGCTTGACATCCTCGGGGGCGACATTGCCGACGACGACGGCCTTCGCGCCGTGGCGCACCCGAACATAGCCTTCCGAGACGAGCTGCTCAAAAGCTGTTGTCACGGTCGTGCGGGAAACGCCGAGTTCTTCCGCCAAGGCCCGCGTCGAAGGCAGTTTGTCGCCCGGGGCGTAGACACCCCCCGCGATCTGGTCTCGCAGGCCGAGATAGATGCCGCGCGCCGTACCGACCGTCTCATTGCCGCCCGCAAACTGGACCAACTCTTTTCTCCTGAACTGGCACTCATATTCAGGCCAGTTGTCTGCGAGAATGGCATCAAGTCAAGGGAGAAACCAATGTACACGCCCCCCGCCTTCGTCGTCGATGACTCAGCCGAACTCCATGAGATGATACGGCAATGTCATCTGGCGAACTTCATCACCGCCACATCGACGGGACCGATGGCCACCGCGCTGCCGATGTTTCTTGACCCGACCGAGGGTGAAATGGGAGTCCTGTACGCCCATCTGGCCCGCCCGAATCCACAGTGGCAGGCCGCTGTCGTCGGCCACGGTCTCGCGGTCTTCATGGGACCGGACGCCTATGTCACCCCGTCCTGGTATGCGGCCAAAACCGAGCATGGGAAGGTCGTGCCGACGTGGAACTATGCCGCCGTGCATGTGTCGGGTCCCGTCGAGTTCTTCGACGATGTGGACCGACTTCTCGACGCCGTGAGCCGCCTGACGGCGCTGCACGAATCCTCCCGGACGTCTCCCTGGGCCGTTACGGATGCACCGGAGAACTACATCAAGGCCCAGTTGCGTGGCATCGTGGGAATCCGCATGCCGATCGCCGATCTGCAGGGAAAACGGAAGATGAGCCAGAACCGACCGCTGCAGGATCGGATGGGCATCAGGCGCGGCATGGCGGAGCGCGGCGAACGGCATGACGGCACGGTCGCCGAAATGATCCCGCTGTAAGGTCCTGGAGACATATCCGTATGTTCGAGCTACCTGTCATCGATGAACGCATTGGGACCATCGCGCCCAATGACCCCGTGTGTTACCTTCCACGCGGGTTTTCGTTTTTGGATGTCCGGAAAAGAAAATGCCCTCGCGGTCAGGAATACGCGAGGGCATTAGGAGTCAGGCCGCGCTCGCCAAAGCATCGGTCCTCGCAGGGGTATTATATTGCCACATCCGTCCAATTGTGGAAGTGCTTTATTGCCTGCACAGCAAGATGACTTTAAGATACGGCGGGATATGGGCGGCTTCCGCTACTGTAATCCCATGAGTATGTCCGGCACCTGCCGCGTTTTTATGACCGCCCTTGTCTATATCTTGCTCAATCGTCGCGGTCTGCGCAGCAGTTGCGTCATGGGCGTGCTTGGCAGTTCCAGCCCTAAGACCATCTGGAAAGTTGGCAAGATAATCTTCGTCGGTTACTGCACCGAGGAAAACAGGAGCTGGTCCTTCGCCTAGATCGCAACGCTGCCAACCTTTGGGGTAAACGATCATATTCTTGTCTTTCATCACAGACTCTTTGGGCGGTATCCACGAGATTACCGTGCCTTTGGGAACGCTCTGATCTGAACTGTCTCCGCAACTCGCCAGCAGCGCGACCGACACTAGAATGATTGCATTTCGCATTTTCCCCTCCATTTTTGAAATGTCCCGCCACATCATGGTGCAATATTCTCGGCTTGTAAACAAAAACACTTTCTCGCATTGCGCGAAGACCAATAAGTCACTAGTAACTAACACATTGAAATAAAACATTAAAACTTAAATTGCGCTTGAAAGTTTGCCGCAAATCGGTCACACGTCATGACGTTGAAACCTCGCAATTCAGGGGAAATGAATGCGCGACATTTACATGGAAGATGAAGACTACTTCCGGCTGATCGAATTCATGATTGCCGGCCCGACAGCGACGATCCTTGGCGATTACCGGGATGCGCTCATGATCGCCCTTGGCGACAAAGCGGGCATATGGCCGGAAAGCAGCCGGCGCTAGGCAGTGCGTTTTCCACCTCATGCGCCAACGACGAACCGCTATAAGGGGAAGGGCATATCAAAGGAGTTCAATATGTCCACAACCCATATCGATGACGCTGTCTTCGGCTCGCTGGTTGATGCACTCAAATCGATTAACGAAGACGACGACGAGGCTCGGGACAACGAGATCATCCTCGTACTACTGGACGCTGGCATCGCACCCGCCTCCTACGAAGCACTTTGGGACAACGTCGATGCGCTCACCCGCGTGACGGTGAAAGCGTAGTCGCTACCCGCCAACTAAACGCTCGACCTGAGAACGAAGCCCGCCGGTGAAGATCGGCGGACTTTTCGTTTTCTATGCTCGTGCTATCAGTAGTGGCAGGGAGACACTCATGGGAAAATTGATCATCGCCAGCGTGCTAATGGCGCTCCAATTCACACCAGTTTTAGCGGCACCCGTAACCTTGTCCTGCGACATCATTTCTTCGTCCGACGACGCAAATTTGTTCAATGACGTGAATCAAATCATTCTCGACGTGGCGGCGAGCACAGTGGATTTGCGTATCGCGCAGACAATCGGCACCGACAAGCCAATGAACTGGATTTTCCATAGCCGCACCGACTCTCTCGGCGTCGATACCTTCACCATTAAGCGTTCAGGCGCGTTCCTCTATGGTGCCGGTCTCTACGGCGCTGCGGCGCATTCATTCGCGCTCGGCGACGATGGCGCGCTGTCTTGGGCATTCTTCTGGGAAGGTAAGCTCACGACTTTCAAATGGCGATGCTCCAAGTAAAAGAATGGCTGGGGCGCCTGGATTCGAACCAGGGGTGCCGGTACCAAAAACCAGTGCCTTACCGCTTGGCTACGCCCCAACTGATGTGCCGGAAAATCAAGCCTCCCGGCGCAGTACTGGCCGCCTCATAGCAAATGCGTTTTGTGCAATCAACGCCTATCGCGGAAAAAGCGGCTGGAAATCGGGCGGGTCCTGCGCGAACTGGCGTGCTTCCTCCCCGCAACCATCGGCATCGGCATCTGATCCATCACGGGTCGCAATACCGTCACAAGATTTTGTGACTTTACCCGTCGCGCCAAACCCCTACACTCCGGCGTGTGATTTGGAGTGCCTCATGCCCGGTTTCAAAGCCCGTCCGCCTGCCGAACCCACAATCCTTCTCGATGATGCCGTCGTGCGCGTGACGCGCTGGGATTTCGTGCCCGGCGCCGATACCGGCCATCATGTGCATGGCATGGGCTATGTCGTGGTGCCGATGACGGACTGCAATTTCCTGATCGAGGAAGAAGGTGGCGACCGGCGCGTGGATACGCCGAAGGGCCAGGTCTACCGCCGGGAAGCGGGCGTGGCGCATAATGTGGTCAATGGCGGCACCGAATTCATGTCCTTCATCGAGATCGAATACAAGTGAGCGAAGATCTGGTGAGCGAAGAGCTGGAATTTTCCTTGGATTTCACCCCTGCCCATGGCGAGGCCGTGCCGGTCGCGCCGCTCGTCCAGCGCGTCACCGCGCCGAATGCGAGCGCATTTACCTTCCACGGCACCAATACCTATATCGTCGGCGGCAAATCGGTCTGCGTGATCGATCCCGGACCTGACGACCCGGCCCATTGGCAGGCGCTGATGAAGGCGCTGAGGGGCCGCAAGGTCACCCATATCGCGGTCAGCCACACGCATGTCGATCACTCGCCGCTGGCCAGGAAGCTCAAGGAAATGACCGGCGCCAAGACCGTCGGCGAAGGGCCGCACCGCCCTGCCCGGCCGCTGTTTCATGGCGAGGTCAACCCGTTCGCTGAAAGTTCCGACACGGATTTCCGTCCTGATATCAGGGTGATGCATGGCGACAGGATTTCCGGCGACGGCTGGGTGCTGGAGACGCTGCTGACCCCCGGCCACTGCGCCAACCATGCCGCCTTTGCGCTCGATGGCACGGGCATCGTCTTCTCCGCCGATCACGTCATGGCCTGGTCGACCTCGATCGTCGCGCCGCCGGATGGTTCGATGGCGGACTATATGTCGTCGCTCGACATGCTGCTTACCCGCGACGACCGGATCTATTTCCCCGGCCATGGCGGCCCCGTCGAGGATCCGCCGGCTTTCCTCAGGGCCTTGCGCACCCATAGGCGGATGCGCGAACGCGCCATTCTCGAACGGATCCGGCGTGGCGACCGCAAGATCAGCGACCTGGTGGCGGCGATGTACCGCGACACCGACCCGAGGCTGCATGGCGCGGCCGCACTTTCGGTGCTCGCTCATATCGAGGATCTGTCGGCGCGGGGCGAGATTTTGTCGGCCGGGCCGCCGTCGCTCGATGGGGAGTACGAGGCGGCTTGAGAGCCTGCCACTCGGAAGGATGTCGTATGCAGGACGGCCGGCGTGATCTCGCGGCAGCCGCCTGACGTCAATCAGCAGCCCGACCCCGTTCTTGCGTTAACGGCAGTCGCGTCCCGCGCGTCTTCTGACAGACTGGATCGATTTCGTCCACCCACCGGACTGGCTTGAACGCCATCAAGCCTCGCGAAAGACCATTCCGTTAGTGCTGGGCGACGATGACAACGCCCATTCTTTCCATCTGCGTGCCCTCGCGCAACCGACAGCGCTATTTCAAGGAGACGATCGGCTTTCTCCTCGAAAATCCGCGCACGGACGTGGAATTCGTGCTGGCCGACAATTCCGAGGAAGCCGGCATCATGAACGGATTCATGGCGGATATTGCCGATATCAGGGTGAAATATCTGCCGGCCGGTCCCCGAGCCTATTCCATGCAGGAGAACTGGGAGCGGACGATTGTCGCCTCGACGGGCGCCTGGGTCAGCGTGATCGGCGACGACGACCTGATCGATCCCGACCTGGTCGACGCGCTCAATATCGCCCGAGCGCTGAAGCCGGGTCTGGAGGCCTTCGCCTGGTCGAACCTCAAATACGACTGGGCGACGCCGACCAAGCGGCCGGGCAATGTGCAGGTGCCGCTCGAGGCAACGTTCCATGATATGCCGCAGCAGCTGATCTTCCGCCGCGCCTATCGCTGGGACGATGCCGGCGCGACGCTGACATCGGGCTTCTCCGTCTATCACTCGGCGATCTCGCGCGACCTGCTGGAACGGGTGAAGGTGCGCTTCGGCGGCCGCTATTTCGAACACCCGACGATCGACTACGACAATGCCTTGAAGAACGCAGCGCTCGGAAAAAACTTCGTCTATTGCCGCCGGCCGTTCTCGATATTCGGCACCTGCCCGGAAAGCAATACGGCGGCGGCGTGGAACCCGAAGCTGTTCAGCGAGGCGATCGAGCGGTTCAAGACGGAGATCGGCCGCGATTACGATCGCGACCCGTGGATGAAGGATTTCCCCTTCCACACCATGCTCGGCATGCCCGCCAGCGTCGCGCAGGTGCATCAATTCATGCGCGTGAAACACGGCATCGGCCTGCCTGACTGGGAGCCGAACTTCGCCCGCGCCTGCGCCGCCTATTGCGGCAAGTTCGGCGAGCGGGAGGATTTCGACCTCATCGCAAGCGGCTTCCGCGATGCATTTTCCGGCTGGAAGGAAGCCAGGTTCCTCAGATATTTCCAGCCGGAATTCACGGTGCGGCGAGACGGCAACGTCTATACCGGGCTGCTGGGCAGCAACCTCTACGTGGAAGACACTATCGGCGGCGCCCGCTCGCCGACCGAATTCTACCAGGCGATCAACGGCCTGCTCGAACGGCCAGCCGACCTCGTTCCTGAACTACGCACGGCATCCAAGGACTCTACGGTGATTTCCACGCTTGCCGCCTAGGTCGACACGCAACCTCGCACTAACATGGTTAGGTCCACGGCCTTCGCCGCTTGCCATGTCTCACACGGCCGTTGCGTTAGGTAAGTTACTGGCTTCGTCGTTCGCGCCTTTCTGAATGAAGACGAGGTTGTGATAGAAACTCATCGAGACAATGTTCTTGTCGGTGTAGGATGGCACATAGTCCGGACGCCGAAACTCCGAGTGATTGATCCCATCCGTCAATGCTTTGAGGTAGTTCATGCTGGTGGAAAGATCGTTGTGGTCTACGTCTCTGAGACCTCCCGCGTCGGGCCAATAGGCGGTCTGCGTATCTTCCACCACATATATCCCATTGTCGTCCAGCAAGGGAAACAATGTCTCGAAGGATGCGAGCACATGCCGATTCTCATGACTGCCATCATCGATTATGATGTGAGGTCTGCCGACCTCAGCGACTATTTTTTTCAACAACTCATGGTCCGACTGATCACCCTGATAAATACGAATTCGCTTCTCGGCGTGAGGTGACTTGTCGAAATAATCGAGACCGACAATAACAGCCCTGGAGAAGTACCGCCGCCACATTCTAAGGGAGCCTCCGCCTGCAGTCGGATCTTCATATCCACCAACGCCAATTTCGAACACTACGATCTTCTTTCTACGAAGATGTCTGAAGTGGTTGGCGTAATGCTTGGCGTACCAGTGCACCCCCCATTTGTCAGTACCGTATATGACGGCAAGTTTTGGCAAATTAGCCGAGTTAATGAAGCCCAGTAATTCGCGCATCCGTAACACAACTTTGCGCCCGGCACCGCCCGGAAACAGTATTCTCAGGCGCCGCTTTAAGTTCGTTAGTCCAGAAACGTTTGTGTCCACTTTCATACCTCATTGTCCGCCTAAAACATCCTTAAATAATAGCAGTCAGGATGAAAAGATGTCCGTACCGGAATTGATCTTATACAAAGCTTCACTGATGCAGACTCATGGGATTTCCTTTTTCGGCAAATCATGATTGACCATTGCAAACAGGAGCGATTGCATGGGCCAGCCGATCTCGCCTTCGAGAAGACACCCTATCTCGACGGCGTTGTCCGCTGGCGGCTGTGCCATCTGGTGCAGTGGCTGTGGGAAGAGTTTCGCGTCTCGGTGAGCGAACAGATCGAAGTCTCCCGTAACGTCGCCGAGGGTGCCGGCGCCAGCATTCCCTCCAAAATCATTGCATCTTTGATACCCAGCTCAAAGTGCATTGCTCGGCCGAACTCGCTTGCCCAAATTACAACTCTCAGGGCTTCGGTTGATGATCTTCAGAAAACAAAGCAATCGGCCGAGATGTCCATTCCTACGTTCAGCTTCACGACAAAGTCGGTTTTTCCGTCCCCATTTCGGTCGGCTTCGATAAAGGTCTTGTTGTTGTGCATATCATACCGAAGTTCGCCCGCCTCACCACTGAAAGCCTGGTTTCCGATGAATGTGAAGTCTTGCGTATTGGCGGCATTGAAATCGGCATCGAACATTGACAGGTCTATACGATCACCGTCCGCAACGGTAAAATTGTAGATGGTGTCGAACGTATTCGTCGTCGAATCCGAAGCCTTCTTGAAAACGAACATATCCGCGCCGGCGCCGCCATTGAGTCGATCAGCGCCCCGGCCGCCCACGAGAACGTCGTTGTCATCATAGCCGAACAGCCTATCGTCGCCCTTGTTTCCAGTTAGCTTTTCAGCAGCACTGGCGCCTTTGAGCTTGTCATCCCAGGGAGTTCCGGACACGCGTTCAAGCTCTATCAGGCTGCGATCACCAATTTGGGCATACCCATCATGAAAATTGATGATATCGATGCCATCAAGCACGTCGATGCCGTCGCGATCGATGAATTTATCGGCAACTCGAATTCTTCCGTCGGACAGCGTCTCAAAGGAGTATTCATTTTTATTGCCGCTTAGCACGAGAACATCGATGCCAATATCTCCAGAGATGGTGTCGTTTCCAAAACCTCCAATAAGGGTGTCGTCGCCCATGCCACCGTGCAACTCATCGTCACCCGAGCCACCCCGAAGAACGTTTGTCAAAATATTGCCAATCAATACATCGGCATAGTTCGATCCATCTATATTTTCGATATCCGACAGTCGGTCGCCTTCTGCGAAGCCACCTTTCCCAATCCCCGTAGCGAGGTCGACGGTTACACCGGCCTGCGAATATTGATACAACGCTGTATCGATGCCGCCTCTTCCCAGAAGTATATCTCCGGCGCCTCCACCGTCGAGCCGATCGTCGCCGCTGCCACCGTCGAGCGCGTTTATGTTCCTATCGCCGATCAAGGTATCTTCGAATTTCGAGCCGTTGATCGACTCGATGTTGACTAACGTGTCACCTTCGGCATCGCCTCCGAAGCCACGGCCATTGTCGAGCGAGACAGTCACACCCTTCTCCGAGAGGCGGTAGTACGCGATATCATTGCCTGCACCACCGTCTAGGGTGTCCGCACCGGTCATGCCTGCAAGAACATCGACTCCGTTGCCGCCGTTGATTGTGTCGTCGCCCGCGTGTCCGTAAAGTTTGTCGCCGCCGTCGCCGCCGTTAATGATATCATTCGCAGCCGTGCCCCAAATAACGTCGTTACCGACGGTGTAGGCGATAACACTGCTCTCGCGGGAGCCATCGGGCGCTGAATAGCTCACCTCGGTATCGGCGTAATTCACGGCGATGGTTTCTGGGCTCGGAGATCTATAGACGCCTTCTTTCCAATAGTAGCCATTGCTATCGGCATATCCGACCGGGCCTGCGTAATCAGCCAGCAACTCACCATCACGTGTTATGACGACCGAGCCATTGCCATATGGATCAAAGACAATGCGTATATTCATGTCGTACCATTGCCCGCGTTGAATTGGGGCAGTATCCATGAATATATGCTCGCCAGTTGGGTTCGAGGTTATCCTGGGGTCGACCGAACTCCTCACCATGAAACAGAGATTTTCACCCTTGAGCCCAGCCGCGAACGGTGGGCTCCAAGCGCCGCCGCCAGTGCCGGGCGCAGAGAAAAATTGTCCCAGCACCAGCCAGCTCGCGGTGTTTGGCGCGCCTTCCTCGATCATAAATTTATAAGTGATATCGATCTCGTTCTCAGCGAGCCAGATGACGGAACTGCCCATTTCCGATCGCTCGGTATCAGTGCCGTTAATACGATCCCCAGAACGCAATTCGAAACGATTGATCTGATTAATATTTGTATGATTCCATTCGTTACCGGCGCCTTGAATAGCAATATCTTCAATATCAAATATTTTCATTTAGCACCCCTTGGCTTTCTCTGTTTTAAGCTAAGGAGGTCTAAGCGTTGTTTGGAGAGTAATTAAAATTGTAGCGATCAGACCCTACGCGCTTTTCTGGTTACTGCATTGCTAAGGAATACTTCTGGTAGGGCGGAGATAA
>Ga0307515_10000254_pt1 | contig 132429 bp, 124 predicted proteins | sample 17_EM_MG_FD_194513 | JGI IMG/M metagenome (GOLD analysis project Ga0307515, IMG submission 194513) | Populus trichocarpa ectomycorrhiza microbial communities from riparian zone in the Pacific Northwest, United States - 17_EM | ecosystem: Host-associated > Plants > Roots > Unclassified...
GACTGAACGAACGACGGTTCTTTAATTTCTTGACTTCCGACAAAAGACACCTGGGGCAAATCAATACCCCCTTAAGACAGTGTCCAAGATTTCTGGGTCAATACAAGGTTCCGGGTGCCTCTCAACGCCAGCACAAGACGAGAAGTAGTCCTTAGGATCATTCGCCTGTGCGAGCGTCCAGCGATCCCGAAGCACTCTATTCTGCCGTCTCCCCAGGCCCAAAGGGCCGAAATCCCACAGCCCAGGCCAACGGCCTGGGAAAAGCGAGGCAAGAAATCCAAGCCCCAAAGGGGCGTAATATCCGGCAGTTCCGCAATCCCTCGCCAATGTCGTTTGACCCTTCGGGGCCCCGAAATCGGGCCACTGTTTTCGGAGAGCGCACATCCACCGAGAAAAACCAAAGACCTAACGAATCCGCACCAATGGATCCGCCTTCATCTCCGCCCACCGTCGCGGTGCCCAAGGCGGCGAAGTCCGCTCCTTTAGATAGGTCGGAAACACCCGAACCACATCCGTTCCCGGCAACCGCCGCTCATGCTTCCCCGCCGGCCGGAGCCCCAAAACCTCCCAATTCGGCTCGTCCAAATCGTCCGAGGGCGTCCGCATCGGCACCAAAACCCCCCCAACCTTGAGCGCCGGAGCCGAGAGCTCCAACTGCAACGGCAACGGCGCCACCGCCCGCCCCGTCACCGCATCAAACTGATCCCGCACCCCCCAATCCTCCGCCCGCCCCTGAACCACTTCCAGGTTCGGCAAGGGCTGGGTCTTCAGGAACCCCAGCATCTTCCCGCTCGAATCTAACGCCGTCACCTGCAAGTCCGGCCGAGCGCAAGCCAACGGCCAAGCCGGAAACCCCGGCCCGGTCCCGATATCGAGCACCGTAGCCCCTTGGGGCAACAGGTCCTGAAACAGCAGCGAGTCCACGAAGTGGCGCAACCAAGCCTCGTCCCGCGGAATCCGCGTCAGGTTCATCACCTGGTTCGCCGCATACAACGCCTCCTCAAAAGCATCGAACGCGGCAAACTGGTCGGGGCTCAGTTCGAGCCCGAGTTTCTGGAGAGCAAAGGCGAAGCGTGGGTTGATGACTAAAGGTTACCGGTCGTCCTTCTCGTCGTGCGGATAAGGACGGTTCGGAAACGCCATTCCCCACAAAACCCGGTCCATCAACTCTTCGTCCGTCGCGTCTGGACCGCTAAAATCGAGCTTAGCGGCATTCTTCTTGGGCGGATTCACCTGCCCGAGAGGAATGTTCGAAGGGAGCGCCGTATAAGGCGTCAGATCCGCCTTCTTTCCAAACAGATCGTTCATCGGCTTACTCGCGGCAATGAACCGGGTGTATGGCTTCGCGCCGAGAATATCGCAGATCGTCCGCAGCACCGAAGTCTGATCGTAAAACGTCGAAGAAACGATCCCCCGCCGCGTGTACGGACTAGCCACCAGACAGATGCTCCGATGCCCGTCCACACTGTCCAACCCGTCCTGCGGGTCGTCTTCAAGAATGAAAATCGCGGTGTCGTTCCAGAACTTGGAGTGACTCACCGCCTCCACGATCCGCCCGATCGCTAAGTCGTTGTCCGCCACATGCGCTCTCGGCGTCGCCGCCCCTGGAGAATCGCCGGACGTGTGGTCCTGCGGTAGGTAGAGGGTCATCAGATCCGGCATCTTCCCGTCCGCCTCCATCTGCCGAAACTCCTTTAGGAACACATCCGCCCGGTAACCATCCGGAATGTTCATGTTCCAGCCCGGAAACTCCATACAGGTAAAGCCCTTGACCCGCTCCACCCCGATCGCCGCCGTCCAGGGAATCGACTTCCCTTCCTTCCAAGCCTTATAGTTCGCCGCAAACCCGGGCGCGCCGTTCGAATACACGAACTCGCCGTAGTTTCGGAACGTCCGCCCGGCCCCCAGCGCCGCGTCCCAGATATGTCCGCCGTTCGAAACCGCCAACGGCTCATCGCCCCCAAACGGATACGCCCGTGTCCAGCCACCAAACGACCGCTCGTAGAACGTAGTCGCCTGCCCCTCGATCGCCCAAGCATGGCCGTCGGTCGAGACCGAGCCGTTGTCGGCGAAGTTATCGAGCAGCACAAACTCCTCCGCGATCTTATGATGGTTCGGCGTCACCTCCCGCCCATACATCACCAGCGAAGGATCCCCCTTCCCTTGCGGCAGATCGCCAAAAAGCTGGTCGTATGTCCGATTCTCCTTGATGATGTAAATCGCATGGTGAACCGGGAAGCGGTGACCGCGGGCCACCTTTGACTTCGGCAAGGGCTTAAGGGCGGCAGGGTCGATCTGTCGAATCGTCCCCACCAAACTCCTCACGTTCTTCACCGGACCGCCTTCGCCCTTCGCGTCGGCCACAACCAGCCCGTTCGGCCCCTTTCGAACCGCCACCGGATACCATCCGGTCTCGATGGAGCCCACCGTCTTGCCGCTGTCCAGATCCAACGCCATGATCCGGTTCTCTCCAGAAAGTGCCACCCAAAGCCGATTCCCGTCCCGCACCATCGAAGAAGGCGCCGCCCCCGGCAGCCCCTCGATCTTCGTCTCCTTCACCTTCCCGTCGGAGGTCGCGCAAAAGATCGCGTCGCCGTTGGCGCAAGCCACGTAAACCTTGTCGCCATCCGCTAGGATCTCCGTCGGCTGCGCTCCCACCGGCCAACTGCGAACCAGTTCACCCGTGGTCTTCAATTCCACCAATGTCCCTCCCGCCGAAGCCCCCCGTTCGTCCGTCTCCACCTCAACCTCGGCACTCGGGGCATGTGGCTTTCCTTCGACCACCGGACGCCCCCAACAGGAGACAAAGACCCGGTCGCCCTCCACCTGAACGCCGTAAGGAGCCAACCCCGCATCCACCGTCGCGAACGTGCCCTTATCCAGATCGACGATCGCCACGGTATTGGCCCGGTTCAGTGCCACATAAGCGGTGTTCCCGACCGCCCGAACTCCGCAGGGATAGCATGGACCACCAACCTTGGCCAACCCCAGATCAATCTTCTTTGTAACCTCAAGCGTAGAGGGGTCGAGCAGATACAAAGTCTTCTGCGCATCCGTTACCAAAACCGCGCTGGCCGTAATGTCGATCCCGCACATCGAAGCCCCCGGCAAACGCGCCTCCGCGACGACCTTGCCCGATCCCAAATCCACCTTCGCCACCCCACGCGTCGTCTTCGCATAGGCAAACGCCCCGTCTGGCGAAAGCGCCATGTCCAACCCGCGGGCGGGCAGCGCCACCGACTTCGGGTCGAGAACGATCGACTGTCCGGTCGAAACCAGACGCCTACCCTTCTGGACCTCTCCAATTCTCCAGACGGAGGGCGCGGCAGCAAAAGCCACTAAAACGGCGACACCGGCGAAATAGGGCCAACGGCGATTCATTTGCCTAGCGTATCCCCATCACTCGTCCCTTAACCAAGCCCGAAACCTTAACTTGAAAAACATCAAAGCTTAATCGGACCGTAAAACTTAGAAGCCACAGTGTTGGCCGTAATGCGGCGCGCTTTTACCCTTATCGAGCTTCTCGTCGTGATCGCGATCATCGCGATCCTCGCGGCGATCCTCTTCCCCGTGTTCGCCCAAGCAAAGGCGGCCGCAAAGAACACCCAGGACCTTTCAAACCTCAAACAGCTTGCCCTCGTGAGCCAGCTGTATAGTTCGGATGCGGACGACGTCTTCGTGACCTGCGGCGCCTCCGACCCGTGGAATAACGGTTCTCAGACCCCGTTCAACACGCCCACCCCGCCCGCTCCCTACGAGTGGCGCGGTTGGGGCCTCATGCTCTCTCGCTACGCAAAGAACAAAGACATTTTCCGCTCGCCAATGTTGGATAAGAAAGGTGCTTTCACCGGCGGTTGCGCCTCCTCCGCCGGGATGGAGATGACCAGCACCTACAGCATGAACTACCTTCTAAGCGGCGACGGAACGTACGGCGACTATGGCCCCACGACCCCCATCAGCCGCACCGCCATGGCCGGTCCTGCCGGTACCGTCGAGTTTCTCCTCAGTAACTCCCTACCTCCCTATGGCAAGACTTGGGGCTGTATCTACACCACCCTCGAAGCCAGCGACTTCATCAACAAGATTCGGTTTCGAGCTAGCTATAACGATGGCGGCAACCTCGCCTTCACGGATGGCCACAGCAAGTACTTCCGCGCAGCAGAAGCTGATGCGGCCAACGATGGCCCCAGCGGCAAGCCAGGTTCGGGCAGCAACCCTCGCTGCACGATCTTCACGTGGAAATCGCGCGGTATCTGGACGGTTCCGACCATGCCGGACTCGAACCAGTATCTTGGAAGCACCTGGACGAACTCCGGCGGTGCCGGCTGCCCGCTCGAATAGGCGACATAATCGGTAAGTGACCTCGGACGGCCGAAAGCTCTCGCTTTATCTCGGCCTTTCGACGTCCGTCACCGGCTTCCTGCAGGCATTCGTGCCCATCTACATGCAGGAAGCCGGACTGAGCAAAGGCCAAATCGGTCTCGTAGCTGGAGCAGGCGCGATTCTCGCCCTCCTGCTCCAACCGATCCTCGGCCGCCTCAGCGACCGCCTCGACGCCCGCCGCCCCTTCGTGGCCGGCTCGGCCATCGCCGCCGCCCTGGCCTACCTCTCGTTCCCCTACCTCCACGGCATGTTCGCCTTCCTGGTGGCCGTCGCCCTAGGTGCGAACGCCTTCATGTACATGCAGGGCGTCGGCGGCGTACTCGTTGGTCGCCTGGCCGCGGAAGGAAAGGGCGGCGCGACTTACGCCTCCTATCGTTTCTGGGGTTCGGTAGGTTACGTGGTCGTCGTGCTCATCACGGCCTTCGTGATTCATCCCAAGGGCGGTCACGGCCGGGCTCCGCTGGACACGCTGTTTCACCTCGGCCCTCTGCTCTTTCTCGTGATCGCCGCGCTCAGCTTTTGGCTGCCCGATCCAAAGCGGCCGGTCTCTACCCTCCCTTCCGGCGGCAAAGCCCGAGTCAGCCCCAACCTTCGCCGATTCTTGGCCGTCGATTTCCTTTACATCGTTTCGCTTTACGGCGCGACGCAGTTCATATCGATCTTCGTCCAGCAGGTCGGAGGCACCCCGGTTCTCGTCAGTTGCGTCTTCCTCCCCGGCGTCATCGCCGAGGCGCTGGTCATGCGATGGTCCGGTCGATATTCGGACCACTTCGGTCGCCGCCCCGTCCTCGCCGTCTCCTACCTCCTTCTTCCCTTCCGCCTCCTGCTCTACGCCGTCGCCCCCGGCCCCGGCTCGGTTCTCGCGATTCAGACGCTGCACGGACTCAACTTCGGCATCGTCGGAGCCGTCGCCATCGCCTTCGTAAACGACCAGGCCGACCACGAGACCCGCGGTGCCCTCCAGGCCCAGCTAAGTCTGGTGACGGCATCCGCTGGCGCCGTCGGCCCCATGCTCATGGGAACGGTGGCGGACCATTTCGGCATCCGCTCCATGTTCGTGGTCGCCGCGATCCTGGCGGCAGTTGCCCTGGCGGTATTCCTGCTCTTCGTGGACGAATCGAACACGCATGCCAAGGGGACAGGCATTAAATGGCTTGACGGCCGGGTCGCGAGGCGGTGACTCACCCAAGAGGACCCTCTTCCCTCTTCCCTCTTCCCTCTTCCCTCTTCCCTCTTCCCTCTTCCCTCTTCCCCTCCGCCCTCGGAGGTACCCTCATAGGGCCGCATGTCATCCCGCATCCTTACCCAAGTCCCCGTCGGCGAGCGCGTCGGAATCGCTTTCTCCGGAGGCCTCGACACCTCCGTAGCCGTCGCCTGGATGCGTGAGAAGGGAGCCATCCCCTACTGCTACACCGGCGTCCTGGGTCAGTACGACGAGGACGACATCGACGGCATTCCCGACCGCGCGAAAGGCTACGGCGCGGAAGAAGCGCGGATCGTCGACTGCCGCCCCGAAATGGTTCGAGTAGGACTCCTCGCCCTCCAATGCGGCGCCTTCCATATCGTTTCCGCCGGCAAAACCTACTTCAACACCACCCCCATCGGTCGCGCCGTAACCGGCACCGAACTAGTCCGCGCAATGGCCGCCGACGGCGTTTCGATCTGGGGCGATGGCAGCACCTATAAGGGCAACGATATCGAGCGGTTCTACCGTTACGGCCTCCTCGCTAACCCCGACCTCCGCATCTACAAGCCGTGGCTCGACGAGCTGTTCGTCTCTGAACTCGGCGGCCGTGCGGAGATGAGCGAGTTCCTCACCACCCGCAACCTTCCCTACCGCGCCAGCAAAGAGAAGGCCTACTCCACCGACGCCAACATCTGGGGCGCCACCCACGAAGCCAAGGACCTCGAGTTCCTGAAGAACGGCATCCGAATCGTCGAGCCGATCATGGGCGTGAAGTATTGGGATCCGAAGGTCGATATCGACGCGGAAGAGATCACCGTCGAGTTTAAGCAAGGCTGGCCCGTCTCCATCAACGGCGAGAAGTTTGGCTCCGACGTCGACCTGGTCTACAAAGCCAACGAGATCGGCGGCCGCCACGGCCTCGGCATGAGCGACCAGATCGAAAACCGGATCATCGAAGCCAAAAGCCGCGGCATCTACGAAGCCCCCGGCATGGCGCTCCTCTATATCGCCTACGAGCGGCTGATCAACGCGATTCACAACGAAGGCACGATCGAAAACTACCGCTCGACCGGACGCCGCGTCGGCCGCCTCCTCTACGAAGGCCGCTGGTTCGACCCGCAGTCGCTCATGATGATCGAATCGATCCAGCGATGGGTCGCCTCCGCCGTCACCGGCAGCGTCACTTTCGAACTCCGCCGAGGCGACGACTACACCATCCTCGACACCCAAGGCCCTGCCCTCGCGTATCACCCGGAACGTCTCTCCATGGAAAGCGGCGAAGGCGAGTTCACCGCCACCGACCGTATCGGCCAGCTCTCCATGCGAAACCTTGACATCATGGACACCCGCGAGAAGCTCATCGGCTACTCTCAACTCGGTGTTCTCGGCGCAAGCGAAATCAAGGAGTTGGGCATCGGTGAAGAAACAACGTAAGCGAAAAATCCTTCTGGTCCTCGCGTCTCCGTTCGTGTTTTCGGCGACCGGAGTCGCGTGGGCCAACTGGTCGGTAGAACACGCCACGCAAGACAAGATCTTCACCGACGCCCAGAAGGTCCCGGTGCGTCAAGTCGGCGTCGTTTTGGGCACCACCCCACGCGTCCACGGCTACCGGAACCCCTTCTTCGAAAACCGCCTCGACGCCGCGGCCGCGCTCTATCGCGCGGGCAAAGTCCGCTGCCTCCTCGTCTCCGGCGACCACGGCACCCGCTACTACAACGAAGTCGAGGCAATGCGGGACGGCCTGGTCAAACGAGGAGTCCCAAGCGCTAAGATCGCCCTCGACCATGCCGGTTTCCGCACCCTGGATTCAATGGTGCGCGCCAAGAAGGTCTTCGGTATCGAAAGCGCGGTGATCGTGACCGACGACTTCCACCTCCCCCGCTCGCTCTACTTAGCAGGCTACAACGGTATCGACGCCGTCGGTCTCAGCAGCGTCCCCGTCCCTTCCAGCATCAACCCCCGCCCCGCCAACCGCGAGATCGGCGCGCGGGCACTCATGATGTGGGACCTTCTCGTGGGAAGGCAGCCCAAGTACCTCGGGCCGCACGAGAAGCTGCCGGGTTAGCCCTCTACATCCAATGCACGTCGCCATCGCCATACAGCGTCTGCACGTAGTTGATCTGCCCCAAGTGGTACATCATGTGGACGTTCATAAAGATCCCAAGCTCGAACGCGGTGAGAATCGTCCCGTCCGGGCGAACAATCTCCCGCTCTGGATCACCCATCGCCGCGAGGAACTGCTCAACGCTTTCCGTTAACGCCGCCGCCATGGCCCCTGGAGTACAAAGATCTTCCGGGCAAGACGGAAACCCATCCATCTCCTGAACCGGCTCGCCCGTAACGCGGGCGATGAGGCGGCGATTCACAAACAACGTCTCATAAGAGAAATCGGCCACCGAACGGACCTTTTCGGAAGGAGAAGTGCAGAACTCCTCCGCCCGATGCGCCGCCAAATCTTTCGCCCAGAGGGCGGCCGTTCCCCGAAGATCCTTCGCCACGAAATCGGCTAAATCGATTGCCATACGGTTAGGTTAGCCGCGAGGGCGATCCCTGCGCACGAAGGTTACGAAACGGCCTTACGACGAGACCGGCGTCGAGCCGCCACATACGCGACCAGCGCGACGAACCCTCCCGTGATGGCAAGGCGAGGCCGGCCGTCGACGGGAACGAAGTAGAGATCATCCTTCCCCGCCTCGCCAAAGTTGTGATCGTCGTAACTGCTCACTGAGGCGTTCGCCGGAATCGCGTCCGCCGGAAGCTTCAGGTGATCCGCCAATTCGGTGTAGCGGCCCTCTGGAAGATCCGCCTTCCATTCCGCCTCCCTCCAACCCTCGGTTCCACCGACACGGGGCACTTCGTTCCCCGCGGAGATGTAGTAGAGCCGCAACCGCGCATCCCCGCCCCCGTTCTCTTCGGGGACGGAATAGGGGTTAAACGGCTGCTTCGTCTGAAAGCTCATCCGGATCGGTCCGGTAGCCGCACCGTCCCCGCCTTTCACTTTGAACGCCGTCATATACCAGCCCTTTTCGACATAGGGCTTTGCCCAACCTTCAAGGAACTTGGGTGCCGGGTAGCCGTTCTTCTTCAGCCACTCGGCCAACCCCTTCGTATCGCTTGCCTTCAAGACCGCAGCGTGGTAGCCGGCCACATCCTGCTCGTGAACCACCTCCGGAGCCGCCGCCCCGGCCGCAGGCGCACCCTCTTCACTTTTACTACACGAAATCCAGCTCTTAGGCTCAGGCTTTAACCTTAGCAGTAGGTCAAACGCCTTGGCATCCGCCTCGCTCAGCTCCGGCTGTGAAGGGGTCGGGGCCAGAAAGCCCAGATCCTTGCCCTTCGTTTCAAAGGTCGCGTCGCGGATGAAATGCTCCATCCCCCGCTTCTCGTCCCAGATCACGATGTTGGTCTGGCCGATGAAGCGGACGCTTCCGCCATTGGCCCCCACAGCGCAACAAGCCGCCGCAAAGACCGAGATTCCCATGCCAAAGGCGACGCTTGCAATTTTCATATCAATGGGTTACGCCAGAGCGCGTAAGAGTTCAATTCGGGGCACCCGGGACTTCGGACTGTCGAGGCTGAACGATCGAAAATCGCCAAGCTCCTCCGTGATCCACTTACCGGTAGATTCAATCGCCTCCGTAACCGCAGCGCAAGGACGCCAGGTCCAGGCCGCGATCTCTTGGGCGTCGTAATCGTACTCCCAAATCCCCACGACGATCCCGTCCATCGCAATGGGATGAGAGTCGATGTCTTTGAGCGAGTTCGCGCCCTGAAGTTTGTCGCCGTTGGGCAGTGTCCTCTCGGTGTCCTCCGGGTCGAGCAGCGACGGGAGGTTCCGGCGTAGGTGGATCCATGAGTCGATGGACGACAGCAGCACCACCCGGCCGTCGGTCTTCTCAACCGCCTCGTAGGCCTCGACGTCGTCTGGGCGCATCAGCATGGAAGGATGATCGGGGCAAGCGACCAAGTTGGCGACCGCCAACTTTGAAAGCTTTGCCGAGATCCCGGTGAACTCTCGGAACTCCTTCTCCGTGGACGGACCGATCCAGGAGAAGTAACGGTCGGCCAGATCGTGGGCGAGCGTCTCCTCATCGACTTCGCCGGGCCGGGGACCGTCCTCCCAGAGCGTGTACTGGAACCGCTCCGTGTCCAATCGCCCCCCTTGCGGTAGCCGCCGGATACGCCCTTCTATCTGAAGCCGGGAGATGCCGAGCACGGAGGTCGTCATCATGCCCTTCTTCTTGCCCGCTTCTCCGAGATGTCGCGGGGAAACGATGGCCGATATGGCGCGAGCATCGAGCGGGCCGCCGGCGAGCGCGGCGGCCATATTGTCCGCCAACTTGGCAACCTCGTCCTCGGTCGCCCCGAGGTGCTTTTCTGCCATCTTAAACTCCGCATTGCAAGAGCCCATCGCGGCCAACCGAAGGGCAATGCCAGCCTCATCCCGGGGGACGTAATAGGTGCAGCCGCGAGCCGCCGGAAGCTCCACAAGTTCCGCGTCCGTCACCGCTTGCTCGATCTCCGTCCTGCTAGCGCCGGTTCGGGAACGGATCGCCAGGTAGGGGTTCGCCGAACCCACAGATCGCAACCAGCCATACCGTTGGGCGGCTTCCTTAGGAGAGAGGGGCTGGACGGCATCGAGTCCTTGCCGCGCAAACCACCAAGCCTGCATCCGGTTCATTGGCAGGCATTGGTGGCCCTGGAGTGGAAACCCTAACAAACCGCAAGATCGAAGAAACGCTAGGCCGTGGCCATCGCGAAATCCGCGCACTCTTGCCGGCAATACGGCGCCGAACCGTCCTCGGGGAGGCAATCCTCGCAGCAGATGATGTGCCGGTGGCACTCGTTATTGGCGCAGTTCTCAAAATGCTCCGCCGGCGCACCGCAGAGCTCACAACGTCCCACCACCTCGTATCCGGGCAGCGAACGGTTGAAGCCCATCGTCACCCGGCCGTCGAAGACGTAAAGCGCACCCTTGAAGTCCTCGTTTGGATACTTCTCCATATAGGTCACGATGCCGTCCTGAAGCTGGTAGACGTCGGCAAAGCCGTTCTGAACCAAGAACCCGGAAGCCTTCTCGCAACGCACGCCGCCCGTACAGACGGTCACCACCGTCTTGTTCCGCAGATGATCCAGCGCGGGCAAAACGGAGGGTAGATCCCGGAAATTGCCGATCGGCGGCAGGATCGAGTTCTCGAAATGGCCGACCGCATACTCGTAGTCGTTCCGCATGTCGACAATGTAGAATTCCCGCTCCGACCGGATCCAGTCATGAAGATCCTCCGCGCTCAGTCGCTTGCCCGTCGTCTTATTTGGATCGACGTCTTGAGCTTCCAAATGCGCGGAGACGATCTCTTTCCGCAGCTTGACCACCAACTTCGGCAACGCATCGCCCGTGCCCTCGCTCCGCTTGAAAACCACGTTCGCAAACTCCGGCTCCTCCTGGCAAGCCTGGATATAGGCCTCCGTCGCCTCAACGGTCCCTTCGACCGTCCCGTTGATCCCCTCTTCCGCGATCAGGATCCGGCCGGTGAGCCCGAGGCTCCGGCACAAGGCACGCTGGCGCTCGCAGAGCACAACCGGGTGCTCAACGGGCGTGTAGGCGTAATACAGGAGGATCTGGTGGGTCATAGCGCATGGTCACCCTCCCTTTCATTCCGATGAGAGGGAGGGCCGGGGAGGGAGAGTCCGGAAAGAGTTTACTGCCCCTTACCCAGCCGCTGAAACGCTTCCGGCTCACCCCCAAGAAGTCCCCGTATCTCCTCCGCACACTCTTGAGAACTCAAAACCGAAGTATCCACCTCCAAATCGTAGACCCCCGGTCGGTGGACTTCCCTCTCCCATCGCTCAACCATCTCCCGCGGCGCCACCATCCCGGTTTCCTGACGGCGCGCCATGACCGTATCCACCGGGCAGCGGACACCGACAAGCCAAGCCGTCGTTCCCGAAAGTATCCGCGCCGCCTCGCCTAGCGAGAAGTACTGGTGATGCCCCACGTCCACGACGACGCTGATCCCTTCCTTAGCGTGGACGACTATCGAACCATAAAGCGCTCGGTAGAGCGCGGCCACGATCGGCTCCAAGTCCGGCCGCTCGTGGCCAGGGCGAAGACCGATCCCGGGCCGGAATTGGGTTGGAGTCGTGGCAATGGAGTGGTCGACGCCGAGGTTGACCCAGGTGTCGTCGAAGGTCGCTTGGATCTCGGCGGCAATGCTCGATTTCCCGGATCGGGGTGTGCCGTTTAGGACGATGACCTGGCCGGGTTCCATTTGTAATCTAGAACTTCTCCCTTGCGAACGCCATCTGCGCATCCCGGTCTTGGATGTCCTCCCCGAACTCCGCCGCCAATGTCTCGTCGGCGTACCCTTTCGCTACCGATTCGATCCTAACCGCTCGGCCGTTGATCGAGTAGTAAAGCCGCCACGGCCCGCAGGCCATTCTCAGCAGATGATCGTCGATGCGGAGAATGCGGCGTGTGCGGTGGGGGGTCGGGTCGAGAGAGAGGAGGTCGTAAGCTCGATCGGTGAAGTCGATATTCCAGATCTCTCTTAGATAGGTTAGTTGCCGCCGGGCGAGATCGGAGAGTTCGATCTCGAATCGTTCCTGCTGGGCCATCTCCGCCTCGATCTCGCCGATCCAGCCGAGGGAGGCTTCGGGGTGGGCATCGATGCGGGTGATGTAGGGCTTGATGTCGAAGATGGGGGTTCCATCGACGAGATCTAGGGGGCCGACGGTGAGAGTGAGGCCTTCGACTTTGAGAAGCTGGACGTTGGTGAGGCCTAAGGGGTTGGGACGGTGGGGGGAGCGGGTGGCGAAGACGCCGCGTCGCTTGGCCGGGCCGCGTGGGGGGAGGACGCGGGAGCGCCAGGTGGTGTTTCGGTGGAACCACCAGAGGAGCCAGATGCGGTCGAAAGTGTCGAGGTCGCTCAGGGCTAGTTCGTAGCCGGGGAGCAGTTCGATGCGGTTGGTCTCTTCGGAGTCCGCGTCGGGTTGATGCGGGGCGTCGAACTTGAGGCGCTTGTCAGTTCGGACGTGGCCGATGGGGCGCAGTTCGAGCGAATCCATAGATGGTGCCCTTGGGAGAGGGGTCGAGAGCGTGTCGGTTATCGACAGGCACCCGGACCCCTCACCCCCTGCCCCCTCTCCCCCGGAGGGGAGAGGGGGTTCTGAGGTTATTTGTCCGAGACGCCCTTGCCGAGAGCCGCCTGCGCCGCGGCGAGGCGGGCGATCGGGACTCGGAAGGGGGAGCAGGAGACGTAGTTCAGACCGATCTCGTGGCAGAACTGGACGGACGAGGGGTCGCCGCCGTGTTCGCCGCAGATGCCGAGCTTGATGTTCGGGCGGACGGTCTTGGCCTTTGCGATGGCAATCTCCATGAGCTGGCCGACGCCCTTACGGTCGATCGACTCGAAGGGGTCGCCCGTCAGGATCTTGCGCTCCACGTACGGCTTGAGGAACTTGTCCGAGTCGTCGCGCGAGAAGCCGAAGGTCATCTGCGTGAGGTCGTTCGTACCGAACGAGAAGAACTCGGCTTCCACGGCGATCTCGTCGGCGGTGAGCGCACCGCGAGGAACTTCGATCATCGTGCCGAAGGAGTAGGGGATCGGGACGCCCTGCTCTTCGACGACGGCCTTGGCCGTCTTCTCCAGGTCAGCCTTGATCGTGGTCAGCTCGTTGACGTGGCCGACGAGCGGGATCATGATCTCCGGAACGGCCTTGCCGCCGGCCTTGATGACCGCCGCCGCACCCTCGAGGATCGCTCGGACCTGCATGGCCACGATCTCGGGGTAGACGATGGAGAGGCGAACGCCGCGCAGACCGAGCATCGGGTTGATCTCGTGCATGGATTCCGCGGCTCGGAGCATGATTTCCTTCGCCGGGTCCGACTTGCCGAGCGCCTTATCGACGGCCACTTCGGCCGTCAATTCGGTGAGGTTCGGAAGGAACTCGTGGAGGGGCGGGTCGATGAGGCGGATCGTTGCCGGGCGGCCTTCGAGAGCCTCGAAGATGCCCTTGAAGTCCTCGCGCTGGAAGTCGAGGAGTTCGCCAAGCTTGGCGGCGCGAGTCGCGGCATTGTCGATGTCCAGGATCATCGAGACGACGACCGGACGGCGGTCGCCTTCGAAGAACATGTGCTCGGTGCGGGTGAGACCGACGCCTTCGGCACCCAGGTCGATGGCCTTGCGGACATCGGAGGGGGAGTCGGCGTTGGCGCGAACGCCCATGGTGCGGAACTCGTCGGCCCAGCCCATGAAGATCCCGAAGTCACCGGTCATCTTGGCGTCTTCCACCGGCACCTGGCCGTGGATGACTTCGCCGAGACCGCCGTTGAGCGAGATGTAGTCGCCTTCCTTGATCGTGACGTCGCCGATGGTGAACTGGCGCTTCTCGGCATCCACGCGGATGGAGGAGCAGCCGGCAACCGTCGGGATGCCGAAGCCGCGAGCCACGAGCGCCGCGTGGGAGGTCATACCACCGCGCTCGGTGAGAACGCCCTGGGCAGCCAGCATGCCGGCGAGGTCGTCGGGCGAGGTGTCGGCGCGGACGAGAATGACGCGCTGGCCTTCGCCGCCCTTACCCATCGCGGCGGCGCGGTTAGCGTCGAAGACGGCGATACCGGTCGCGGCGCCGGGACCGGCGGGCAGACCCTTCGCGATCACGTCGTACTTGGTGCCCGGCGCGATGACCGGAAGAAGAACCTGGTTGAGCAGGTCGGGGTTGACGCTGGCGATGGCATCTTCCTTGGAGATGAGGCCTTCGTTCACGCGGTCGACGGCGATCTTAACCGCCGCGGTGCCCGTGCGCTTGCCCGAACGGCACTGCAGGATGAACAGCTTGTTCCGCTCGATCGTGAACTCGATGTCCTGCATGTCCTTGTAGTGGCCTTCAAGGGTCTTGCAGACTTCGACGAACTCCTTATAGATCGGAGGGTTCTGCACCTTCATCTCATCGAGAGGAAGGGGGGTGCGAACGCCGGCGACGACGTCCTCGCCCTGCGCGTTGATCAGGTACTCGCCGAACACGACGTTCTCGCCCGTCGAAGCGTTGCGCGTGAACGCGACGCCCGTGCCGCAGTCGTCGCCCATGTTGCCGAAGACCATCGCCTGCACGTTGACGGCGGTGCCGATCGCATCGTCGATCTTTTCCTTGCGGCGATAGATGATCGCGCGGTCGTTGTTCCAGGAGCGGAACACGGCCTCAACGGCTTCTTTCAGCTGCTCGCGAGCGTCCTGCGGGAAGGTGACGCCCTTGGTGAGCAGGTACGCCTTGTACTTGTCGCAAAGCTCTTTGAGCTTGGCGGCAGGAACATCGACGTCTTCCGTCACGCCGAGCTCGGCCTTCAGGTCGCCGAACTGGTGCTCGAAGGTGTGCTTGGAGATGCCTTCGTAGCGATCGCCGTAGGCGACGTCGGCAAGCATCATGATGAGGCGGCGGTAGCTGTCGTAAACGAAGCGAGCATCCGCGCCCTTGGCGATCATGCCTTCGGCAACCGCGTCGTTCAGACCGAGGTTGAGAACGGTGTCCATCATGCCGGGCATGGAGAACTTGGCACCGGAGCGAACGGAGAGGAGGAGGGGGTTCTGGGGATCGCCCAGGGTCTTGCCCTGATCCTTCTCGACATCCTTGAGTGCAACCTCCATGTCGCCCATCAACTCGCTCGGCAGCTTCTTGCCCTCGGCGTAGTACTCGGTGCAGACTTCGGTGGTGATGGTAAACCCGGGAGGAACGGGCAGACCAATGTTGGTCATTTCGGCCAGGTTCGCACCCTTACCGCCTAGGAGATCTCGTTGGCTCTTATCGCCTTCGCGGAAAAGGTAAACGCGCTTGTTACTCATGTTTTGGAAACCCGTGGGGGATAGGCCACCGAACAAACGAGGGCCCTTTCGCGCAGAGTCTACCTTTAGCCTTCGATCTCCGGGCCATGGCTTCGGCGTCTCTAAGGACGGCGTCCGAGAGGCTGTGCAACCCCTCTCCCTTTCGCGGTCAGGGTGGTTGAGGGTGCCGTTTTGTCGATAATTATTCTATAAAACAATTTAATGTCGGTGTTTTTGGTCGGGATTTTACGGGGATATCTCGTAATATTTTTTCTGAATGGCGGCGTATTGCTATTTGCAATCAGAAGCATATTATTTTGAATAATTGCTAGCTTAAGTAGACTGATGTCTTCTATTTTACCTTGGGAGGTTCGTTCAAAGGGGCGGGGGAGGTTGAAAGCTCCCACGAGGTCGCAAAGCTGTGAGGGATTTCTAAAGTTTGGGAGAGGAGTGTTTCTTCCGGGTAGGCGCGGAGAGCAGGGAGGGGAGGGACGCTGAGAGGAGACCTGCCTGGGAGAGGTTTTGCCGTTCTGCGCTATATGGTTCCTGTTCGAAGAGCACCCGGAACCCCCTCCCCTCGGTTCCCCCTTTACGCTCATGCCTCGCTCCAAGGGCACCATCACGTAGGCGCTACTTTTCTGGTGTTCTTGGGAGGCTCGCGCCCCTCACCCCTGCCCCTCTCCCCCAGAGAGGAGAGGGGTTCTGAGGGCTGCCCTCACTTAATCGCGCACAGTCCGGACCGGTAAGAGCCGACATAAACCGTTCCGTCCGTCGCGATGGCCGGCATCGAGGAGATCGCGGCTCCGACGTCGAGCGACCATCGCTTCGCGCCGCTCTTCCGGTCGATAGCGTAGACGTTGCCATCATACGAGCCGGCGTAAACCACGCCTTGGCCGAGGGCAAGCGAACCTTCCACTTCCCCGCCAGTCTTGAACGACCACTTTTCGTCGCCGGTAGACGCGTCGACCGCATAGACGGATTTATCTTCCGATCCAACGTAGACCACCCCTTCCTCATCGTCAACGATGGGGTAATCCAGCTTGCCCCGGGCGCGGAAGTTCCAGATCTCCCGCCCGGTCTTTCCGTCGAGGGCGTAGAGGTTGTGGTCCCAGGAGCCGACATAGACCTTGCCGTCCTTGCCGATCGTCACCGTGCCCGCGTGGTCCCGGGCGGTGAAGCTCCATTTGGAATCGCCGTTCCGGCTATCCACCGCGTACACCTTGTTGTCCCAACAGCCGAAATAGAGCGTGCCGTCCGGACCGAGGGCAGGCGACGTATAGATGTAGCCGCCGATCATGATCGACCAAAGCTGCCGACCGGTGTGCGAGTCGAGGGCATACATATGCCCGTCGTACGAGCCCACGTAAAGCGTTCCGTCCGGGCCGAGGGCAGGGCTAGATTCCACGCGCATCTCCGTCTCGAATTCCCACTTCTTGCGGCCGCTTTTGCCGTCCAGGGCGTAAACCTTGTGATCGTCCGACCCGAAGTAGACGGTTCCGTCGGCCCCGATCGCCGGGCAGGAGTGGATGTTGCCCGCTTTGAAAGACCACTTCTTCTTGCCGCGCTTTGGGTCGATCGCGAAGAGCGCTCCGCCGTCAGTTCCAACGTAAACCGTTCCGTCCGCGCCGATGGCCGGGGAGAAGGTGTTGTGCTCGGTCTTGTATTTCCAACGCACTTGGCCCTTGGCCGCCGGGCCGCTTCCCTGCCCGGTATTAAGGTTGTTCCCGTACAGCTTCGGCCATGGCGAAACGGCAAGGCCAGCGTCTGACCGGTGAGGAACGAAGGCGGCGGCGAGAGGGACCGCAATCGCGGTACCCATGATCACGGTCAGTCGAGTTCGAAAGGTTGCGTTCATCGTTCCCCGGTGATCTAACGATACGACATGGACCCAAGTTTCCCTAAAGAAAGCATCGGAAAAAAGATGAGAAGCAAATCAATAAGTTATTTATTGATTAATAAATTATTTATCTATTGTTTTCGGAAATCCGAGATTTCTCCGAGAAAAAACTGGGGTCCTAGGTTCAAAATCGAAGCCAAACCATCGAAAACGCCAAAAAATTAGTTGCGATTCTAGGTTCAAGTTCACGACTGCGGTGACCGATCCATCACCCAAGCGTAAAGAAGAACGAGGATCCCTTCGCGGGCTCAGACTCAACCCAGATCCGTCCCCCGTGGCGCTCCACGACTTGCTTGACATTACTGAGGCCAATCCCCGTTCCTTTGAACTCTTCATCCCGGTGGAGCCGCTCAAAGGGTTCGAAGATCTTGTCGAAGTATTTGGAATCGATACCGATGCCCTGGTCTTGGACATAGAAGACGCCGTTGCCTCGGCTTCCCACCCGGATGGTTCCCCCCTGAGGGCTGTACTTCACCGCGTTCTCCACCAGATTCCCTAAGGCAAGCGAGAGCAGACTCGGATCGGCCTGGACAACTAGACCTTCTTCAATCACCATCTCCACGGATGAGTCCGGATGGGCGCTCCGCGCGTGCCTCGCCGCCTCGCCCGCCAACGCGCTTAAGTCCAGCGCCCGACGGACGATCTCGGTCTGGGAAAGCCGCGAGAGCTTCAGAAGGTCGTCGATGAGTTGCCCTAGCTTCCCCGCCGCCTCGGCCTGCCGGTCCAACAACTGGTGGGCCTCGGTGGGCAGGGCGGTGCCGTAGTCTTCCTGGACCATCCGGCTGGCGGAGCCGATGGCGCGGAGTGGCGCCCGCAAGTCGTGGGCTACGTGATAGGTGAATCCTTGCAGGGCATCGTTGGCCGCCTGAAGTTGGGCGGTTCGCTCGGCCACCCGATGCTCAAGTTCCGCCTCCGTCGCCTTTCGGGCGGTGACGTCGAGAATTGAGCCCACGCGCTCGTTTCGCTCTCCCGAGTCGGAGAGAACCAGGAGTCCGCGGGCGACAAGCCATCGTATGCTGCCGTCCGGGAGGACGATCCGGTACTCGACTTCGTGGGGTAGCCCCGCGTCCGCCGCTTCTTTAAACTTCGCGATCGCCGTATCCCGATCTTCGGGGTGAATGATCTCGTAAAGTTGGGTGAGGGGAAGCCCGGGAATCTCCGTTTCGGCGAGCCCGCAAAGGCGGGCGTAGTTGGCGTCGACCCAAACCAGCCCCGCCCTCATATCGGCCCGCCAGGTGCCCATCTCGGCGGCGGAGAGCGCGGCATCGAGGGCGTTGGCTGCGCGGGTGGTCTCGGTGACATCGAGAACGGTGATGATGGTGGCGACGAACCGGTCGTCTTCGATGTACGGGGCGCAGGCGTAGCGGCCAAAGAACTGGTGCCCCGTCGCCTTATTGCGAACTCCTTGGATGATGTCTTTGACCGACTCGCCGCGAAGCGCGCTCGCCGTCACCCAACCCGATAGTTCGATCGAATCACCATAGCGGCGAACTTCGAAATCCTTACTGAATTTCAGATAGTGGAACCCCACCGTCTCTTCTTCGGTGATCGCGTAGAGTTCGCAGAACGACCGATTGACGGCCAGAACGATGCCTTCTGGGTCGAGGATGATGGCGCATTCCGCCCCCACGTTAAAGACCGCGCGCGCCATAGAGGAGCCAAGTGGATCGGGGGGCTGGCTCATCTCCTCGCAGGGATTGTATCAGAGTCGCCCCCCTCCAGGAAAAAGGCCTACATCCCCGGCATTTTCTTGCCGTCGATCTTCATATCGGTCTTCAGGTTCTTCACCATTTTGGTCAGCCATTTGCCACCTTTCTTGACCATATGAACTTCGTCCTTGCTGTGGCTGGTGTACAGAGACTCCTTCGGACCGCCCATCTTCGCCTTGCCTTCCGACCACTCCTCTTGGATGTAAACGATGCCGCCGTCGGCAAGCTTGGCGGAGACCGCGACCACCTTCACCTTCGTCCATTTCATTGGGCCATAAAACGTCTTCATCCCTTCCAGCGCCTGGGCTCGCGGGACTTTTACGCCATGGGCGTCGATGTAGACGAAGTCCGGGGTCGAGGTTTTCTCGAAGCTCGCGAAGTCCTTCTTGAGGGTGGCGTTCCGGTAGTCGGCCGCCGCCTTTTTCGCCACGTCCATGGGCGACGGGTCGGCGAGAGCGAGGGCGGTGAAAGAGGCAAGGGCGAGAGCGGCAAAAGCGCGATGGTTTTTCATGTTCGTTCATGAGTCGAACGGGAACGGTCCCAATCGACGGTTACGAACGAATTCTATCAAGAATCGATAGGGACTTTGCGGTTAAAAGCTGTCTTAATTTTAAAGCGTGACCGCTGCTTCGTCTTTGATCGCTTTCACGCTGGCCGCCGGCCTGCTCACCGTGACGCCCGGCCTCGACACTGCCATGGTGCTCCGCACCGCCACCGCCGAGGGACCGCGCCGCGCCGCTTGGGCCGGCCTTGGCATTCTTGTTGGCTGTCTCGTCTGGGGCGCGGCGGTGGCGCTCGGTCTTGGCGGGTTGCTGGCCGCTTCGGAGATGGCGTACAACGTCCTTAAGTGGGTTGGGGCCGCCTATCTCTTCTGGTTGGGAATCCATCTGATCCGGCGTCCTCGAACTGGCTTTGCCGTTTCGGAGGAGAAATCGACTGGGACGGGTGGTTGGTTTATGAAGGGATTGTTGACGAACCTTCTCAACCCGAAGGTTGGGGTGTTCTACGTTACGTTTCTTCCCCAGTTCGTTCCGACGGGCGTCTCGGTCGCGCCTTGGACGTTTGGGCTGGCGGTGATCCACGCGTTGCTTGGCGTCGTCTGGTTTGCGCTGTTGATCGGGGCTTCGGTTCCGCTGAGTCGGACATTGGCTAAGCCTGCGGTGGTGTGGACGATGGACCGTTTGACGGGAGGGGTCTTCCTCGCGTTTGGGGCGAAGTTGGCTTTGTCGAAGCGGTAACACCCTATGTGGAGTGCGCTAACTTGTTAGCGCTTTGGTCAGCCAATTTATTGGCGTGATCGCTACCTAGGTAGAAATTACGGAGATAAATCTCCTGACAAAAGCGCTAACAAGTTAGCGCACTCCACATAGGTTACGCTCGTTCGACAATCACCGAACGAACCTGCGGTGCGACCTCGATCAGCATGCCAATCGCCGTTTTTGTCGCGGTCTTCCAGTGCTTCCGCCCATCTACCGAATAGCGGGCACCCTTCCAACTGACCGGCACCGGGACCTGGATGGTGAGGGGTTCGTTGTATAGTTCGAACGGCTTCAACTTCGTCTGGTCGAAGCTTGGCGTGAGGGTGATCTCCTTTCCGTGAGGGACGGCAGAGATGTGGTGCAGAGCTTCGCGCTCCCTCATGTACTTCCAAACGGTGCCCGTGGGGGCGACCCAGATCTGGTCTCGATGAGCGTCAAGGAACTTGAGCACGAGGGTTAGGTTCTCGACGCTAGTACTGAGCCATTGGCCGCCGACGCCGTGGAAGCCGAGCTGGCGCCAGATGCCTTTTTCTAAGGCCGTCTGGGGGAAGCGCGTGATGTCACCTTGACCGTCTTGGTAAAAGTCCATTCGGCCTGGGAAGACCAGGCGGTTCTCTTTTAGGATTCTTTCGAAATCGTCCTTCGGGATCTCCCACTTCACGCCGCCGGGGGTGCCGAACACGGTTAGGCGGGGGCCTCCGTAGACCTTTTCGATGATCTTGGCTACGGAGCCGATCTCTTTCTCGCCTTGCTCGGCGCCCACCGTGTCGCCGTGGTGCAGCGTGTGGTCGGCCAATTCGTGGCCCGCCGCCGGCACTTGCTTCTCCCAAACCTCGGCGTTGTAATCGTTCCGGCCGGGGTTGATGTAGAAGGTGGCGGGGAATTTGTATTCGGCCAGAAGGGGCAGGACGTTCTTAATCTGCGAGACCATGGAATCGTCGAACTCGAGGCTGAAGGCCGCCTTTTTCCCTCCGGCGAAGGGGAGTACCACGGGATCCGCGAGGGTAGGCATGGTGTGAAGGCCGAGGAGCAGCGTCGCGAGGATCGGCATGGGCGTAGTCTACAGGGTCATTGGGAGTTAGGGAGTTAGGGAGTTAGGCCAAAAGGATAGGCCTTATTGGAACCTCGTCACTCCGTGACTCCCCTCCTGGCTTTGAAGATCCTCAACTGTCCCGGTCCTCCGATTCCGTTGGCGTCGGCGATGGATTCCTCGGGGAGTTCCTGCCACATCCGGTAGAGGTGAACGAGGGTGACGACGGCCAGGGAGGTCACCGGCGCGGCGAAGAGGGTGCCGGTGATTCCGCCGATTTCCAGACCGGCGAAGAGGACGAAGAGAACCACGACCTCGTGCAGGTTTAGCGCCCCGCCGACGAACTTGGGATAGAGGATTTTGCTGACGACCTCGTTGATGAGGATGAGCAGTACGGCGACGGTGATTGCTCCGGCAACCGGAGTTAGGTGGGTCGGGCCGACAAGCGCGGCGACGATGGCCGGGACGGCGCCGATGTAGGGGCCGAAGACTGGGATCAGGGAGGCGGCGACCATGAAGATGCCGATGATCAGCCAGAGGTGGACGCCGATGGCGAGGAGAACGAGCGCCGAGCTGGCACCGGTGATCAGGGCCAGGAGAAGTTGGCCGCGAACGAAGCCGCCGAGAATCCGGTTGACGTCTTTCTCCCAGGGCTCGGCGTACTTCAGGAGGAACGGGGAGAGGGCGTGGTTAGCTCGCTCCTTCATATCCGAGCCGAAGATTAGGAAGTAGAGCGCGATCAACATCACGACGGCCGACTCGGCCACGTTGGTCAGGGTGTGGGCGATGATCGGCAGGGCCTCCTTACTCACCCGTTCTTCGTAGGAGATGACTTCGGGAGGCGGATGCTGCAGGGCCTCCTCCAAGTTGAAGTCGATGCCTCGCGGTTTCAAAACATTCTCGTCGAGGTCGTGCGCCATTGCGATCGCCCGGGCCTGGTAGTTCGGCGCGTCTTCCTGCAAGATATTCATCTGGTGCGCGGCTTGACCGCCGAGCCACCAGATACCGCCGACGAAGATCCCGAAGAGTCCGGTGAAGACCAGTGAGGCGCTTGCCGTTCGGCTGAGTGGTTTGCCGGTTCGGCGGAATACCGGACGCCTCAGCAGTTCTACCAGAGGGTTAAGGGCATAGGCGACGAGCCCGCCCAAGGCGAAGAGCAGCAGCGTATGATGGATCGCCATTCCCAGACGAATCGAAATGGCGCAAAGGGCGATCAGCGCCAAAAGGGTCGCCGTCACCGTGAGCAGCTTTTGCCATTTCGCCAGCCCGATCGCCTCTTGGCGCGGGGTGAGCGTGGGCTCCTGCGGGGGCTCGTTTGCAGACATTGGATCCATTGTGTGGCGCACTTCGCGATAACTGTCATGAGTCCCGGGTATTTGGGGCCTCTCGGGGCTGGTACTCTAATAAGGCGCGACCCCGTTCGGCACCCACCGCCGCCTTACCGAACACTTGTCGCCGCGGTCTCCCTGACGTGGCGGATGTCACAGTCGTTCCCTTCCGGTCGTAGAAGGAGGGAGCAGATTAAGAGCCCTTTATGAATAAGAAGATTGTCGAAGCGATTGTTGAAGAGGTCGATGCCGTCCTTAGCGCCCCCATCACCGCCCGTGGCGTAGATGAAGCCGTTCTCATCGGCGCGGATGTTCGCGCTGAGCTGAAGGCACTGATCCAGAAGCACCTCGCCGAAGCCCCTGAAGCTCAACCGCTCGTGCATCAGACGCGCCGCCGCTAAAGAAGTTAGCGGTTAAGAGATTTCGAAAGGCCCCGACGGTTCTACCGTCGGGGCCTTTTTTTGTCTTTATTCTTGCTACCAATGCCCTGGGGCCTATGGCGTAACGAAGAAGAACGCGATGCACAAGATCAGATAGACGCCCAATAGCAACACCCCTTCGAACCAGTTGGTCTCCCCGTCTCGCGAGATGGCGTTGACGGAGAACGCGGCAGCCGCGACGGCGACCAGTTCAAGCGGGCTCCGGAAGACTAGGGTCATCGGCTGACCCATCGCGTAAGAAGCGAGGACCAAGATTGGCGCAACCAGGAGGCCAACCTGGATGGTGGAGCCGAGGGTGATCCCCAGCACCAGATCCATGCGGTTCTTTCGGGCAAAGTAGACGGCGGAAATGTACTCGGCGGCGTTACCCACCACCGCGAGAAGTGTGATACCAAGGAAGAACTTCGAAAGGCCGAGGCTGGACGAAGCCGCCTCTAGCGAGCCGGAGACCAACTCGGCCTCGATGGCCACGAAGACCGTCGCGATCAGCAAGGTCATGACCGACTTCTTCAAGGGGGCATGGTGGCCTTCTGTCTCTTCGATCGCATCGTCGCCCGCCTCAAAGGCATCTTTATGGGTGACGAGCGTGTAGATCAGGTTCGCGAAGTAGATGGCGATCAGTACCACCGCGACACCTAGGCTCATCTTCTCGTCGAGCTTGGTCGGGTCGGGAATGTTCTTAATTCCGCGCTCGGTGTAGTCGAACATCGCCGGAATCAAGAGGGCAAAGACGACCAGGATAAGCAGGCTGGAAAGCGTGCTCACCTTATCTCGGTTGAACTTTTGCGTCGGGAACTTGATGCCACCCGCCGCCGCCGCAAGACCCAGACCTAAGAGACTGTTGCCGATGAGCGACCCGGTGATCTGTGCCTTGGCCACGTTGGCTTCGCCGGCGCGAAGGACGAATAGGGCAAGGATTAGTTCCGCGGCGTTGCCGAAGCTGACGTTCAACAGTCCGCCGATGGTCGATCCCAGGTGGCCCGCAATGCCCTCGGTCGCATCCTTCACCAGGCTAGCGAGGGGGATGATCGCCAAAACGGAGACCACGAAAACCGCCGTCGGCGGGGCGTGGAACACGTACTCCATCAATAGAGAAACGGGTACGAGGGCGAGCAGCCAGCGCATCACAACTCGGAGAAGTTACCGCAATCGCCCCGGACCTTTGTTCCGTGCAAGGATTTCGGCCCAGCGACGTCCTAACCTGCCGATGGTTTCTAAACCGACTCTTCACCCACTGGCGCCTCCTCCACCCACCTCCGAATCTCTCCCAAACTCGCGACGTCGTACTCATACGATACATGCCGCCCGCTATCGCGAACCGCCCGCACGATGCCCGCCTTTTTTAGGACCGAGAGATGGTAACCCACTCGTGTCGGGTCCTCCAGGTGGAGAGCCAGGTCATGGGCCGGTAAGGGGCCTAAGTAAAGCATCCGCAGGATTCGGCGCCGGCATCGATCGCTGACGGCGCGGAGTAATTTGTCTCGAACGTTGTCTAGCTCTTCTGAATTCGATGGACGGGTTGTCATTCGGTTGGACTCTCTATTTTTAGCGGTTTCCAGGGAAGATGAGAACGAGCTTCGTTAAGGAATGAACGGCAAATTAAGTCAACATAAAAACGTACATCTGATCTTTGATTAAACCGGATAAGCCAATTAAATACAGTACAAAACTCCCGCTTTCCGACTTATGATCACCAACGGAAGGCCAATGTTGGCCAACCAGGAAACACTATGTTGAGAAAGATCCTTACGATCACCGCGTTCGCCGCTCTGGCCGCCTTCGGCTCGGCAAACAAGACCCTCGTTATCAACCGCGTGCTCATCAACGCACCGAAGATCGGCAGCAACGGGGCCGACGATCCTCAAGGCGTCGAGCTGTTCGAGATCAAGAATACGGGTGCCGCGACGGTCGATTTGACCGGCGTTGCGATCGTTCTGGTCGAGAACGAAAGCGGTCAGCGCGGAGAGCTGGACGGCTACTATGCCTTCCCCGCCGGAACGATGCTCCTTGCGGGCAAGACCTTGTGCGTCCGTGACGGAACGGGCAGCGGTTCGACCACCACTTACACTGCAGGCGTCTCGCTCGCCTCGTCGATGGGAACGAGCAACGGAACGACCTCGGGTTGGGAGTTCTTCACCTCGCCCGGTTCTCTGAACGCGCCTACGGTCGACCTGTCGAATAGCGGCTCGAACTACATCCTCGTCGACGGCTTCCACGAGTCGCGCCTTTCGGGTTTCACCTTTGGATCGACTCAACTCGATGCCAACAACGACGGCGTTCTTGACTTCCGGGCCACCGGCAGCACGACCGACGATCTTTGGGACATTTCGCTTGATGGCGTTCTCGTCTACGACGATGGCGGCTCCTACGCGGCCGGTGGTCCGGACGACTACATCACTCAGTTGGGCATGGGCGCGGAGCACACGATCATCTGCGCCCAGACGCCGAACGACGACTGGACGCCCGACTATCTGATGCGCATGTATCGGGTCAACGCCGGCGTGAACGTTTACGATCAGTTCATCCAGGCGGATCTGAACTATGTCGCCAGTGGCTCGTTCCACTATACGCTTGACCTGGGTAACCAGATCCAGTGGAGCGACGGCACTTCGCTCGTTGCCTCCGCTTTCAAGAATGCGGCGGGAACGGCGGTTTCGCCATCGACCCTCTACGCCACGGCGGCGGAAGGCGGGAACTTCACGAGTTCTTCCTCCTACCACCACGTCCTGAAAGGCGCCTTCTCTTACTTCCATTGATCCGATCAAAGGGGTGAGAAAGATGGCCGTCCTCTCTTCGGAGAGGACGGCCATCGATTTTCGGTTACTTGCGGCGGCGGCGAAGCATCGCGGCGGCGCCTAAGCCGAGCACCGCAAACGGGGCCGGCTCCGGAACGGCGGCGGCCGTTACGCTGAGATTGTCGATGGCGGAGAGTCCGTGGAGACCTTTACCGGAGAACGGGTTTTGGAATCGGATCCAGAGATCCTGGCCGGGCATCCAGTTGATTGAAGTGATCAGGCCGGAAACCGGAACCTGGTTTGACGGGTCGTTGCCGTTGACCTTGGACACGGAGAAGTTGCGCGGTGTGTTCACGAAGCCCAGCGACGGGGCGGCGGTGAAATCGGAGCCGGAGAGATCGCTTCCGCCAACCCGGAAATCGACGTTTGTAAACGAGGGATTCTCGTTAAAGTTGGCTTCGGCTCTTGGATGGGCCCAAATCTCACCGACGTAGCTAAGGTTGATCGCGGAGATCGTGGCCGCGGTGTCGTTCCGGAGGCGAAGACCAACGAAAAGCGGTCCGAGGGTCGGGCCGGATTCGTCGGTGGCGTCTCCGGTGAAGCCGAGGGCTCGATCCGCGGTATCCGGCGCGTCGAGGTCGTGACCGACGCTCCAAAGCTTTCGCGTCTTATTCGAGGTCTCGGAGGGATCGTTGAAGGGGTAGTACTGCTTCTGCCATTCGCTTTCCGGCTGGGTTCCCATGCTGGAGTCGATCGTCGCCTTCGGAGCGATGTTCGAATACCAGCCGTCGAGGGTTTGGTTATCGGTCCAGATGGATCGGCTACCGTTGAAAATCGTTCCGAGATTGTCCAGTCCGTCGAAGTTCTGGCTATAGGAGCCATGGAACGACGATTGGGCAGCAGCGAAAGAGGTTAGGGCGAGGAGGGCGAAGGGGGTTGCGTTACGGACTCTTGGCATTGGATTTCTCGTTAGGGCATGGCCGTCCACGAAGGGACGGCAAGGGCAGAGGTGCGGGTGGAAAATCTAGTCGGCGACGCAAGCGCCGGTGGCGGAGTCGGTGTGGTCCAGCGGGGCCGACCATGGGCCACATGCGCTACCGCCGCCGTTGTCCGTCGGCGGGAAGGAGAGACCCTGGCACCACTGCTGCTCAGGGGTAGTCCCGGCCATCGGAACCAACTTTCGCCACTTTACGTGGCCGTCGATCCAGGTGATGTTGATGCCGCCGGAGTAGCCGCCAGCATGGGCCCAGTTCTCGTACTCGCTGGCGTTGGAATCCTGCGGGCACTTTTGGGTGCGGCCGTAGAGTTCAAGGGTCTCGTCTCCCTCTACTTCCGTGTCTGCGCCTTCCAGCAGCATGAAGCTGCCTGCCGGATCGGCCCACTGCCCCAGATTCGGCCACTCTTCCACAAGGTTCTCGCTGATGGAGGTGGAGGAGTAAAAGGCGTAGGCGATCGTGCCTTCGGGATCGCGGGTCAGTTTGAGTTTGAATTCGGTGTCGAGCCCGTGCTGCTTGATGTAGGCAACTCGCTTGGTGGTGGCCAAGTACTGGGGCGTCGTGGCCAAGGAGCTCCAGAACAGACTCTCCTTTCCGCTCCCCAGATCGCGAGGCGGGTTCTTGGTGTAGGGAGCGAAGAGGAACGGCCAGATCCATTCCGCGCCCTCCTGACCATCCCCGGAGAACGAGTTTCGCGACGAGACCATGTTGTCGTCGTTATCGTTCGCGTACATGATGGCGGCGAGACCGATCTGCCGCATGTTGCTGGCCGCAACCGCGTTCTTGCCTGCCGCCTTCGCTTGGGCGAAAACCGGGAAGAGGATGGCCGCCAGGATCGCGATAATCGCGATCACAACGAGAAGTTCGATGAGTGTGAACGCACGGCGACACACGGAATTGGGTTTCTGGTTCAACATAGCGACCTCTTTAGGAGCCCAGCGGGATGAGGTATCCCGGCGTCTTTTTTCGGATTCGGCCATCGCAATCGGCATCGGGTTTGGAGCGGGGATAGAACCGCTCGCCCCATTGAAAATCTCGCGGATCGAGGGTTCGCTCCAGCGTTTCGAATACGGCATGGCCGTCGGCGAAGGTGTAGTTCGAGCCCAGGCCGTGCATATTGCCCTGAAGGCGAACCATCAGGAGTTGGTCATCATGCGTCGCGCGGTCGACCGCGCTTCGGGCCTCCGCCGCGTTCACCTTTCGGTAGCCCGAGCCAAGCTCCTTCTCCCGGCAGGGCTGCCCCGGGAAGAAGCCACTGGTTCCCTTCCAGGCCGGCAGCGGCCCCATCAGATAGGTCTTCGTTCGCCGCTCTCCTAGCAAGATGAGTTGCTCCGGCGCGGTCAAGACGGAGCGCGGCACCGGGTAGAAGTCGTGGGCGGGAATGGCCGCGTAGTTGTTGATGTAGCTGAGGTAGGAGACCTGACCGGTGATTGCCCGGTCCTTATACTGCGCGTGCGCCGGCTCCGGATCTCCGGGGCAAACGAACATCTTCGCGGACTTAAGATAGGGCTGAACTAGGGCGCTCCAGTGCCTTCCGAACCCGAGTCTCGGCTTCCGCTCGGTCGTCACCGGCAAAACGTCGTCGAAGTCCAGGGCGTACATCGACACGCTCGCACCGATCTGTTTCATGTTGGAGAGGCAGGCAGTGCGGGCGGGAACCGTCTTGTCTCGGGAGATTAATGGAAGGGCGACGGCGCCGATGAGGGCGACGGCAGCGACGGCCACGAGGGTTTCGCTGAGGCCGAAACCGCGACTCATAAAACGCCTCCGATGCGGTTCCGCCGCCGGGCGGCAAGGCTCATCCCGATATGAGCGGCCACGGCCCCGGAGGGAATCCAGTAGACCACCTGGAAAAGCGCGAAAAGAATCCCTTCCGTCATGGGCAGCATCAGCGCGCCGACGAAGAAGCTATAGATTGCGATCGGCGTCATCGCCTGGTACACCGCCCGTCCGGGGCGAATGGGTACCGCGAAGCCGGTGCTGAGGCCGGCGATCCACGGCGCGATGAGCGGCACAAGAATTAGGAGAAGGCCCGAGACGCTGGCTTCGGGAATCGGAAGGGGTTCGGGAAGCAGCCGACGAACCTCGGCCGGCGACAGAGGGAGGGAGTAGGCCGCACCGCTGGGCAGAAACACGCGGATCTGCAAAAGGGCGGTGACGATTGCCTGAGCGATAGCGAAACGACCGAAGGCCACGTAGTTGGCGTGCCCGAACCGGCGAAGCAGGCGGCTCTTGGACTGGTTCTCATACCACTCCTCTAGGAAAGCGTCTCCGACGGCGCGGGCGCTTCCGTATCCGCCGATGGCTTTTTGAGAGGCGGTGTCTCGGTCGATGCCCTCGGCAACCAAGCGGTCGATCTGCCTTTCCAAATGGGCGGCCGTCTCCGCTCGCAGTTCAAACCGAACGCGGTACGGAACGAGTCCGACCATGGGCGCGGTGAGGGTCTCAAGGTAGTCCTCGACGATCAGGTTGTCGCCGCGGAGGCTGCTCAGGTCCGGGCCATGAGCGTTGAATCGGTATCCGTCGTCAACGAGTGTCGACATTTTCTCCTTCCAGCACGAGGTTCATTCCCCGCGCAAACTCTCGCCACGCGTTCGCCCGCCGCTCGAACTCCGCGACCCCGGTCTCGGTCAGCGCATAGACCCTCTTTGGCCGCTCGCCCTCTTTGATCTCCCACTCGCTGGTGACTAGGCCGCGGCTCTGCAGGTCATGCATCAGGGCGTAGATGCTTCCCTCCTTGAAGTCGATCAGGCTCTGGGATCGGGAGCGGATGAGATCCGTGATGACAAAGCCCGGCGCGGGGGAGTTTGCCAATACGGATAGCACCAGGGTCGTACTGTTGCCCCGCAGCAAGTCACTCGTCAGCAGATCGTCTCTCTTTCTCATCTCGGGCGAACCTTACCAGTCAAGGTCTTTATTCTGCCAAGTCCTCTTGATCGTCAAGGTTAATTGACAGTTAAGATGAGTTAAGGGGTTGTGAAGGATTTCGGAACAGTCGATAGTGGAAGGACGTTACAGGAGGAACCCAGACCGTCGGCGACGCTCATAAATATGGAAATCCGATCTCGACAGTTAATATTTTCAGATTTTTCGTGTGACGTGTGATATCATGAAGACACTTTGCTGCTGCTCACCCTTCAGGAGTTCGTTCCCCATGTTGACAATGGCCTCTGGTTCGCCCTTGAAAGGCCCGGTTTCCGAGGTGACGTAACTGGGTGCTTTCCTACCCCATACAGGGCGTTTTACGACGTGAAGCCTGACTTACGCTCCTCGCAAACGGGCGGTGGGCGGCACGACGCGATCATGCAACTTCTCCGGGATATGTTCAAGTCGAACTATAATGCGACCGTTAGTGGCGATCGTGGGCAGCGTCGCATTACGATCCAAAGCCCGTCGGGAACGTTCTTTTCTTTCGTGCTCCGTCGAGCTTACGCAGTCGAGGGAGGATTTAGTTCTTCACGAGCAGGGATAGCCCTTGAGACAGCTTCTCTGCTTCACGTTGAACCCGACGCTTTGGAACTAGTACCTGGGCACCCTAACCAGAAAGGTATTTTTCTCGCGCATTGGGATTCCAAAGAGTTCCCCAATCATATCGATGTATGGTTGGCGTATGAGTGGGAAGCTAGGGATGGCGACGACTTCATTACATGTGAACGATGCGCTTTCCTAGGGAGTGTTCCTTTTGGAAAGAGGGTTGGAATTCCCGAAGCGCCGCCTACTCTGCCGACCACGGGTGGCGACGTAGACCTCGAGTAATTGTAAACATTTTCGTCAGAAATCGGGCGCTCTATGCCATAATACAAAGGATGGAGGGCAGGGTTGAGCCGACGAGAATTACCCTTGCCCGCCGCATGGCGGGCAAGGCTAAGTCGCATCTTGCTAAAAATGTCGGCGTATCTCCCGCGACCATAAATCTATGGGAAGATGGTCTCCGAGATGCTACGGCGAAACTCCCGAGGCTTGTAGTCGCTTTGGAACAACCAGCCTTATTCTTCTTGGGTGATGAAGTGCCAACGACGCGCCACGAGTCCGTATCGTTTCGGAAGCGTTACGATGCGACAAGGGAAACTAGGGATAAGGCTGCCGCTGCGGTGGATCTGGCCGCAGGAATTCTTCAGCCCGCCATACAAAACTTTTTCTCCAGGTTCCCCGCTGTCAATGTTCCGGACTTATCAGGCATGAGGCCCGAGGCCGCTGCAGATGCTCTTCGAAGACAATGGGGGCTCACTGACGGGCCGCTCCGCGATGTAGTAGAACTTCTTGAGTCAAGAGGAGTTCGGGTGTTTTGGGTGTCGGATGGATCACCCTCTCTCAGCGCCTTTTGCCGTTGGATAGAAGGAGAGCCGTTCGTTGTTCTCAACATGGCGAAGAGGGACGGTTGCCGTTCGCGCTTTGACGCCTGTCATGAGTTGGGTCATCTTGTCCTTCACCGTGATACGGATTTTGAAACTGCCGATCCGAAGATCATTGAGCGCGAAGCCGATGCCTTCGCATCGGCTTTTCTGCTACCGCGCGAGACGTTTGTACCAATGGCTCCTGGCGGATTCGACCCAGCAACATTCTTAGAATTGAAGCGTATTTGGCGTGTTTCCGTTCAGGCGATGGTTCGTCGCCTTAAAGACGTCGGACAATTCACAGATTGGCAATACGAGTATGCCTATCGGTGGATGTCTGCGGAAGGTTGGCGATCCAACCCTGAACCCTATGCGGGGCCAATGGAAACGTCTAGGATCCATTGGAGGCTTTGTGAAAAGCTCCAAGAAAGAGGATTGACGCCTCACGATTTTGCTCGCAACCTCAACCTTCAGTGGGATAGCGTGGTAAGGATGATGCCCACGCTAGAAACGGCCTATGTCAATGTCGCTTCTCTGCTTGATCAGGATGGCCCGTTGCGAATCGGTTCATTGCTTGGCGAGACATTGCCCTACGACGGATGAACAGCCGTTCAGCAATGAACCGACAAGATCCGCTCTCTTAGCGCGAAGTAGACTATAGGGGATGGCCGCGCGCATCCGCCCGAACGTGCTGCAGATGCAGCCCTACTCTCCCGGTAAGCCGGCCGAAGAGGTGAAGCGAGAACTGGGGCTGGACCGTGTGGTCAAGCTCGCCTCCAACGAGAACCCGCTTGGTCCTTCACCGAAGGCGATTGCCGCCGTTCAAGAAGCGGCCGCCCGTATGCACGTCTATCCCGATGGCGCGGCGCATAACCTCCGCACCGCCCTGTCCGAGAAGTTCGGCCTCCCCGCCAAACAGATTCTTGTGGGGAACGGCAGCGACGAGTTGATCCACCTCCTCGGCCTCGTACTTTTGGACGAGAAGAGCGAGATGATGATGGGCGACCCCAGTTTCAGTCGCTACGACGCCGCCGCGCATCTTTCGGACTCAAAGTTGGTCAAGATTCCGCTCGACGCCAACTACCGGCACGACCTGACGGCGATGGCAAAGGCGGTTACGGAGAACACCCGGCTCATCTGGGTGGCTAATCCGAACAATCCGACGGGCACCGTAGTTCGCGAGGACGAGTTTAGTAAGTTCCTCCATGACATTCCCGTCGATACCGTGGTCGTGCTCGACGAGGCGTACTACGAATTCGCCGCCCACCTTACCGATTTCCCCAACTCGGTCGACTACATCAAGGCCGGTTGGCCGAACGTGGTCGGTCTGCGGACCTTCTCCAAGGCTTATGGCTTGGCGGGGATCCGCGTGGGGTACGGCTTCGCGCCGCCCGTGATCGCCGATGCGATCGAGCGGGCCCGCGAGCCTTTCGACGTCAACTCTCTCGCTCAAGTCGCCGCCGTGGCGGCCCTCGGCGACGACGAGCACATCCAAGCGACGGTGGAGACAAACCGGCGGGGCCTTGCGTGCCTCGCCGGCGTCTTTGAGGAAGTCGGCGCAAAGCCCATGGAAAGCTTTGCGAACTTCGTGTACGCCGACCTTGGACGGCCCGCCCGGCCCGTCTTCGACGCCCTTTTGCGGCGCGGCGTCATCACCCGCCCGGGCGATGTGCTCGGCAACCCCACCTGCCTACGGGTCAGCGTGGGAACCGATGAGGAAATGGAGATTTTTGTGAAAGAGTTGAAAGAAGTTATGAGTGTGGCGGTTAGCCAATGATCGTCGTGATGAAGACCGGCGCCGCCCCGAGCCAGGTTGAGGAAGTCTCGCAGCGGTTGGAGGAGTTGGGTTACGTGGTGAACCCGATTTTCGGCGTTGAGAAGACGGTGATCGGCGCGGTCGGCGGCAACGAGCAGGACAAGATCGACGCCGCGGAAGGTCTGAGGGGGTTCGCGGGGGTCGAGGACGTGATGCTGATCACGAAGCCTTACAAGTTCGTAGCGCGCGAGTACAACCGCGGCGAAACGAGCGTGATCGACCTCGGCGACGGCGTGACGATCGGTGGCAACGAAGTCTGCGTCATGGCTGGCCCTTGCACGGTCGAAGGCGAGGAGATGTTGTTCAAGACGGCCAAGGCGGTCGCCGCCGCGGGCGCGAAGGTTCTTCGTGGTGGGGCTTACAAACCCTGCACCTCGCCCTACTCGTTCCAAGGCATGGGCCTCGAAGGTCTTAAGCTCATGCGCGCCGCCGCCGACGCTTACGGCCTTAAGGTCGTGACCGAAGTCATGCACGTGCGGAAGGTCGAAGAGGTTGCGGAGTACAGCGACATCCTCCAGATCGGTACCCGCAACATGCAGAACTATGAGTTGCTGCGTGAAGTGGGCATGGCTCGGACTCCGGCGATGCTCAAGCGCGGCATGACGGCGAAGTTTGAAGAGTGGCTTTTGGCCGCCGAGTACATCGCCAGCGGCGGCAACGAGAAGATCATGCTCTGCGAGCGGGGCGTCCGGACCTCCGAGACGTACACGCGGAATACGTTGGATCTTTCGGCTATTCCGGCGATTCGAACGTTGTCGCACCTGCCGATCGTGATCGATCCTTCGCAGGGCACCGGGCGGCGTGAGTTGGTCCCGGCGATGAGCCGGGCGGCGGTGGCCGCGGGAGCGGATGGGTTGATCATCGAAGTCCATCCGGATCCGGATCACGCGATGAAGGACGGGGCGCAGAGCGTCACGATCGAATCGTTCGTCGAAACGATGCCCTCGTTGGCAAAGATCGCGGACGCGGTGGGACGGTCGTTGCCGCTGCCAGTCGGCGTCTAAGCCCAATTGCCAATGCCCTGGGGGCCGAATAGGCCTTTATATCGAGCCACTTGCAAAACTCTTTTGGTGCGCCGTTAGGTTCAGATGCTTCACCACAGGGGACACAGAGAGCACCGAGAGGGTTGCGTTGAACCTAACCTCTCTGTGTCCCCTGTGATCTCGGTGGTGATTGGAGCACCTTAATGAGGAATTCGACGACCAGATCGAGTTTTGCAAGTGGCTCATATCAATGAGGAAAAACTAAGCCCCCGGGGCTCTCCTCGGCGTAACGCCTGGGAAGGCCCCGGGGGCTAGGTCTTTCATCAGCCGCACATTGCTAGTGAGCGGCCCCCAGGGCATTGTTAGCAAGAAGAGAGGGTTCCACCCTCCGCCCTCCCTCGAAGGACTTTCGCCCTATCGCGATAGATTTCGGGCCGCTCAAGCGACTGGACTACCGGAGCCGTCCGAGGGACGAAAAGCCAACGAGCATGACACCATTAACTCGCGCATCGAAAGTGCGCTTTTGGGAGCCGAAAATAGATCTTGTCCAGACCGACGAACAACCGGCCATCCGCGCCTACAACCCTGACGAACTGGTGATCCTGTTTTCGGGGGAGGTGTGGAGGTTCGCTTCCGCCCAGGTCCGAAACCGGGAGGATGCGGAAGACATCGTGATGGAAGTCTTCGCCGCCGCCTTCCGGGATTTCGGTCAGCTTCGGCGCGTCGATAACCAGCGGCAGTGGCTCCTTGCCATCGCCCGCAAAAAGGTGGCCGACTCCTACCGCAAGCAGTATCGCCGCGCCGAGCAGCCGCTCTCCGAGACGAATCTTCCCGCGCCTGACGATATGCCGAGCGCGACCCAGATCGCCGCTCGGGACGCTCTCGCCAACCTGCCAGACGGCCAACGAGAGGTGCTGACCCTGAAGTACGTGAACGGCCTCAGCATGGAAGAGGTCGGCAAGATCACCCGGCGATCCGTCGCCGCCACCAACAGTCTGCTTCAGCGCGGCCGAGAAAGCCTGCGCCAAGCCCTGGGAACCGCTTTTTGAGAACGAAGATGAAAGAAGACACCGAAGACCAAATCCAAATCGCTCTGCAACCCGCGCCAATGGACTATGCCCCTTCCGAAGATCTGACGCGCCGGCTCCGTGTGCTGGCTCACGAGACTCCGCAAAAGGCAAAGTTCGGCTGGCTGAAACTCGCCGTGCCTGCCGGAGCAGCGGTTGCCGCCGCGTCGCTGATTGCGGTCACCACGATGATGCCCGCGAAGGCCAGCGCCAAGTCTTTCGACCTGATCGAAGAGGCGGCGGCGCAGGTGAACGCATTCCAGTTCTCCATCATCTCTAACGAAGACAACAAGCACGAAGCCTTCACGATTGCCGGCGCCGATGGCCACGTCTACATGAAAGGCGCGGATTCAGTCATGGAAGTAACTCCCACTTCCATGAGCATCTACAGTCCGTCCGAAAAGACTCTGACGCGCTTCAAGTTCGGATCTTTGATGGATGCCAAAGAGATTGCTAAGCAAGTTCAGTCCGGCATATCCGAAGGACTCAAAGAGATGGACTTGAAGCAGATGCTCAAGGATTACAAGACGAAATACGGATCTGACGGGGTGAAGATCTCGGCGATCTCCGTGGAAGACGGTCACCGGGTCTACCACGTCACGCTGGCTTCCAGCAATGAGCCGGAGCGCGTGGAAATGACCGTTGATGCCGCCACCGACCTACCGGAGAAGCTCGAGGTCGGGCAGAAAGACGGTTCCGCTTGGAGGAGCAACGTCAAGATGGAGATGCGCTTCGGCATCCGCGTCGATCAGAACCTGCTCCGTGCCGACTTCCCCAAGGATGCGAAGGTCGAGGAGATTGATCTCGGGTCGATGGTCGGCGATGCGTTGAAGGGCTTGGAGCACTTCGGTGACCCGGCCACGCCCGGCAAGAAGTAACGCCGGGGTTTTCGTGAGGGCGGAGCAAAGGATTGCTGCGCCCTTACGTTGCTTTACGCGGCACGGAGGATCTCTTCTCGTCGCTCCACTTCGGTCTCGAAGCCTACGATCTTGCAGAATGCATTGACGACCTTAGGGTCGAAATGGGAGCCCGACAGGCGGACAATCTCGGCAATCGCGGCTTCCGCACACCATGCCTCCTTGTAGGGGCGTTTGCTGGTCAACGCATCATACACGTCGGCCACCGCCGCAATCCTCGCGCAAAGCGGGATGTTATCTCCCGATAAGCGGTCCGGGTAGCCTGTTCCGTCCCATCGTTCGTGGTGGTGCCGGGCAATCTTTTCGGCGAAGATGAGGACCGGGAAACGGCTTCCGTGAAGGATCCGCCCGCCCGCCACCGTGTGCTCGCGCATCTGCATCATCTCATCCGGGGTAAGCGGCCCCTTCTTCAGGAGGATGCTGTCAGGTACCGAGATCTTGCCCACGTCGTGGAGCCGAACCGCCCGGCTGATCAGATCTACCTCGTTCGGATGAGTCCCCATAGCGGCGGCAATTTTGCCCGTCATGATCGAGACACGTTCGACATGGCCTCCCGTATCGTCGTCTCGGAGTTCGGTCGCCGCGGCAAGCCGCTCGATGATCTCGTCCTGTGCCTTCTCCAGGTCCCAGGTTCGCTCCTTGCCCTGCATTGCCTCCAGATGGTATTTCTTCGCATCCAGAATATTTCCGAGCCGCAAGACCAGTTCCAATGCGTCGATTGGCTTCGTTAGGAAGTCCGTAGCGCCGGCCTGAAGGGCGCGGTGCTTCGTCTCCGTCGTAGCATCCGCCGTGAGAACGACGATCGGCATCGTGATTCGGCAAGGAAACTTTTCTGCGAGCATTCCCAACAGGGTGTGGCCGTCGAGGAACGGCATGTTCCAGTCGAGAAGAACCACGTCGGGCTTAACGGTCGCGCACAGGTCCATCGCTTGCCGAGGGTCGGTCGTGGAGTAGTGGTCAGTGCAGCCCGCGCATTGGAGCATTCGCTCAAGCAGACGAACGTTCATGGCTGAATCATCGATGATCAGCATGCGTCCAGATAGTTTTCGAATTTCGAAGTTCATGAGGCGTCTCCCAGGATTGCTGAGTCCAAGACATGTAGGAAGGAGTTCATGTCTAGTGGCTTTGTGATGTAAAAATCTGCGCCCGTAGCGATGAGCCGTTCCGCTTGACCGGCGGTACAGTCGGCGCTCAGGACGATGATCGGAAGTGACGGATTCTGTAGCTCGGTTCTTACCCACCGCACGATCGCCTCTCCCGAACCGTCCGGAAGGTTAAGATCGAGGAGGATCACGTCGGGCAGCGACTCGGCAAGGAGGGACAGTCCCTCGGCAAGATTTCTCGCCACTACCAGGTCGAAGTTTTCTCGACGGCCAAGGATTCGCCGGATCAGTTGAACATTCGACTCGTTATCCTCGATGTAGAGAATCTGATGAGTTTCAGAACTGGCGACCGCAGCGGCCTTTTCGTGCAGGGCTTGCGGCATGGCTTCGTCCTCGGCAGCCGCGCCGGGGAGGAGAATGCTAAAGGTCGATCCCTGTCCCGGGCAACTCTCGACGGAGAGTTGTCCTCCCATTGCCAACACAAGGCCGTGAGCAATGGCGAGCCCGAGGCCCGTCCCTTCGATACCGGTCGCTTCCGCGCCCAGGCGATCGAAAGGTGTGTAGAGTCTTTCAAGCTTTTCGGCGGGGATCCCTTGCCCCTCGTCCGTGATGCCGAGCGAAACGATCCCGTCGGCGCGTCGAGAGACTTCGATTGAAACTAAGCCGCCAAGCCGGTTGTACTTGACCGCATTCGTCATCAGATTGATGACCACCTGCTTCAGGCGCCGGCGGTCGGCCAGCATAGAAACCTTCAAAGTGCTCAGAAGACCGCTTAACCGGATTCCGCTGGCTTCGAAGAGCGGGCGAAGCAGTCCAACCGTTTCAGAAATCAGGTCGTCGAGGCGCACCGGCTCAAGCGACAAGGAAAGCCGATTCTCGTCCACGGAGGAGAGATCCAGAACCTCGTTAATCAGCCCGAGGAGATGATCCCCTGCCTTTTGCACCTGTGAGAGATCCTCTCGCGCCTCGTCTCCCAAAGGCTCCAACTCGAGCATCTGAGCAAACCCGAGGATGGCGTTCATCGGGGTGCGAAACTCGTGGCTCATCCGGGAGAGGAACTCGCTTTTCGCCCGGCTTGCGCTCTCTGCGGCTTCCTTCGCCAGGTTCAGAGCGGCTTCGCGGCCTTTTAGGTCGGAGATATCGAAGAAGAGACCTTCGAGAATGGAAGATCCGTCGGCCATCGTTTCGCAACGGCCGTCTCCCTGAACCCATTTCGACACTCCATGGGTCGTAGTGACTCGACCAGCCCAGTTCCAACTCTTCTTCCGGGTCAGAGCTTCGGCGATCGTCGCTCGATAGCTATGCAGATCGTCGAGATGGATGCGATCGACGAACGCGAATGGGTCATCCGCGAAAGCATCCGCCTCGACGCCCAAAAGCTGCGCGCTTCCCGGACTCACGTAGAGATACTCGTACTCCCCGTTGGGGGCGTACTTCGCCCGGAAAACCATACCGTGGATCGCTTCGGCCAGACGGCGGTAGTTCACCTCGGCCTCACGTCTCTGGCGAGCCTCTTCGCCCAGCATCCACTTTCTTAACTCAAGCTGGTCGACAACGAGAGAAGCCAGGTCCTTTAGGGTCTCCAACATCTCCGCGGTAGGAACGCGTGCCTCCGAATCCACGGCGCAAAGAGTCCCGACCGAATAGCCGGACGGCGTTCTCAACGGGCAGCCCGCATAGAAACGAACATGCGGCGCGCCGGTTACCAGCGGGCTATCGGAAAACCTCGGGTCGAGGGTGGCGTCCGGAACGACGAAGACGCCGTCGCTGAGAATGGCGTGGGCGCAGAAGGCGATGTCCCGCGAGGTCTCGCGAGGTCCTTCAAGATTGAAGCAGGACTTCAGCCACTGAGTGTCCTCGCCGACAAGCGACACGTAGGCCGACGGGATCCTGAGCGTCCGGGCAACCAACGATGTGATTCGATCGAAACCTGGCTCGGGACCGGTTCGAAAAGCATGGTAAGCGTGCAACGCCTCCAGCCTCTGCGCCTCATCCTTTGGAAGAGGAGCGATCAACATCGTTCTATCGTTTTAGACTTAATCTTCATCGCCTCCATATAGTTGTTCCCTTCTCTGGGGTGAAACATGACCACGGAGGCTTGCGGAAGCGATGACAATTAGTGCCAAGCAAACAAAGTAAATGCTCCAATCGAATCCCCCATAAGGGGGACATGTAGGTTCAAATGGAGCATCCTGCCCTCATTGGTGGGTACCCCTAGCGCGGACGTACGGAATTTACGCGATTCGTCATTTCGCGAGCCGCACTACGGATCGCATCGATAGTTTCGGAGGGTTTCGAGGCCGTCGGGGCCGAGTACGTAACCGCCCGCGAGCTGCTCACGACCGCTCCTAGACCGTCCGAATTGAAGAAATGGCGAAGCGTCTCGTAGTCGCCCCCTTGCGCCCCGATTCCCGGCACCAGGAAGATCGACTGAGGAAGCATCGCCCGGAGGCGCTGAGCTTCGGCGGGGAAGGTCGCCCCCGCCACCACGCCGACGCCGCCGTAGCCGCCCTCACCCATAAGCTCCTGGTTTATCGGCGCCACCATCTGGGCCACCTTCGCATAGAGCGGCTCTCCAGACGCCAGTTCTGCTTTCTGGAGGTAGCCGCCCTCCGGGTTCGAGGTGACGCCGAGGACGAAGAGCCCCGCGTCGGCGTTCTTTGCTACCTTGACGAAGGGCTCCAGGCTATCCGGCCCTAGATAGGGATTCACGGTCATCGCGTCGAACTCATATCGTCCTTCGCCTCGCGCCAGGTACGCCTCCGCATAGGCCTGTGCGGTGGACGCGATGTCACCACGCTTGGCGTCCAAAAGAACCAACAGACCCGCCGCCTGGGCGTGCCTATTAACATCGTAGAGGACCTGCATCCCCTTCGGTCCCAGCACTTCGAAGTAGGCTGCCTGCGGCTTGATCATCGGGACTAGGCCCGCGACCGCGTCGATGGCGGTGAAGCAAAAGCTTCGACAAGTTTCGATTGGATCGCCCCCCGCGCACCAGGCGGGAAAGAGGTGGGGCATCGGATCCAAACCCACAACACAGGTTGACCCCGTGCGCTCGATTGCTGACAAGAGTCGGTCGGAAAAGGGTTTCGGCATATGTTCCGAAGACCTATTTTGGCTTATTGGTGCGACCCTTTTCCGGTGGCTAACTCTGCGGCGAGGTTCCTACACGTATCGGAAACTATTTCCGAACCATCAGCAGCGTGACGGCATCGATCTTCATCCCAGCAGGCATTCCAGCGGCGCCGGAAAGGTTCGTAATTTTCCCTTCCACTCGCTTCATCTTGCTGGACGCGGTCTCCACGAGAGTGAGGAAATCCATGTGCATGGGCACGCCGGGAGCCTTTTCGCTTGAAAGGTCCATCACCGTGTGCAACTTAGCCACGCCCTCATCGATGCTTTCCAGCTTCGTCGTGCCCTTGATGTGAACCTTTTCGCCCTCCGGTCCGGCCTCGTCGATGTTGATCGTCTGCCCCACCGTCATGCCTTCTTTCGGCAGAGTGCGTGCGTACTTCGCAAAATCCATCCCCATGGCCGACCGGCCCGCCGGACCACCGCTGACCATGCTGCCGTATTTCGACATCCGCGCGGTGGTCGCCTTCTGCGCCGGAATCGGAAGGTCACGTCCCATCATCGCCATCTTCCCGCCGCTCATCGTCGATTCGATATCGGCGTCGCCATTCTCGTAGATCTTCGTCACCTTTTGGGTGAGATCCATGTTCATTTCCATGGCCATCTGCCCCTCCATCTTCATCTGCATGTGATAGGTGTCCGAGTCGCCAACCACGTAGGTGCGAGCGAACTGGAGAGCCTGGGGAGCGGCCGACGCAAGCGCGGCAACGGTGACGAACGCGAGTGAGGATCTAAATCTCATGGTACGTTCGTCATCGTACCAAACTCTACGTTTTCATAGAAACCTCAATACACTCGTCGGAAACATCCGTTTGCATCATTCATGTATGCTCCTCCAGCCTGATCGCTTTCAGTTTTTGTCAGCGTGCTTAACTCGAAAATATGAGTTGGATTAACCTCAATTGAAAACACTTTCCGAGCACAAAGTCGACTATGAAAGACACATAGGCACCCTAATCTCATTTGAAAAGGAATTCGTACGGCAAGTTCAAGAGATATCACAGGCGCAAAAACTTCTGCCCGTTTTTCCAATTCAGTCTAGGATAAAGACCTGGGAATCAATTGAAGAGAAATTAAGCAGAAAGGACATTGACCTGGAAAATGTCCTCGACTTAAAAGACGTCGTGGGCCTTAGAATTCTTTTTTTATACGAGAGGGATGCCGACACCTTTACTTCCGAGTTGAAAAAGCATCTTGATGTCTTGAGTGTTCAGGACCGTCAGGAAAGGCTGAACGAAGATCGATTCGGCTACCAATCCACACACCTAATTGCGCGAATGCCAACAGAGTGGACCACCGCTCCAACCATGAGGTTATTCGCGACCTACGTTGCCGAAATACAGGTTAGGACCTTGGCGCAGCATATTTGGGCGGCCGCCTCACATCAACTTCAATATAAGCATGAAGAAAGCATTCCACTGAAGGTTCGGCGGGCTATTCACCGGGTTTCTGCTCTACTTGAGACCGTGGATCTCGAGTTTGATAGGGTTCTCCAAGAACGAGATGCTTACATGGGCAACCTGGTTTTAGGTCCGAACAGCGAGATCAACTCTGACAACATTTCGACTATCCTCAGCAAAATTTTGCCGCTGAAGAATGCGGTAGCAGATGAACCGTGGGGTGACTTGGTATTCGAACTAAGGCACTTTGGAATTTCGACCGTAGCCCAACTTGAGGAATTGATTGAGGAAAACCGCTCAACAATGGAACGAGACGAAGAACGTTCTTGGAGGCGGGCCAAAGAACAGTTGGACGATGGAAGTGACGATGAAGAGCTCGGTACCGATGTTGGCCGAGTGAGAAGAGGCGTCTACTTCACTCACGTCGGCCTAGTCAGAACCGCGCTTGACGGTCGGATTGGCGAAGAAAATCGAACCGCACTCTTCCCGTAAGAAAGCTTACACCGCCGCTTTCAGCGCCTCGACAAACGTATCGATCTGGGCCTTCGTCCGGATCTCCGTCACCGCGATCAGCAATCGGTTCTCCATTCCGGGGTAGTAGCCACCCAAGGGCAGTCCCGCGAGGATCTTCTGCTCCAGCAACGCATCCCGAACCTCGACCGCTGACTTCGGCAGGTCGACCGCGAACTCGCAGAAGGTCTTCCCTTCGTTCCAGACCGAAAGTCCAATCTCCGTCAGCCGAGACTGCAGATATCGGGCATTGTTCAGCGAGGTCTGCGCCACCTGCGTCATGCCGTTCTTACCGAGCGCGATCATATAGACCGTCGCGGCAAGTGCCATCAGCGCTTCGTTGGTACAGATGTTGGAGGTCGCCTTTTCGCGACGGATGTCCTGCTCGCGGGTGCGCAGGGTCATGACGTAGCCTTCGCGATCGCCGTGGACTTCCTTGGTTCGGCCTACAATGCGGCCCGGGATGCGGCGGACATGCTCCCTCTTACAGGCGAACAGTCCGAGCATCGGACCGCCGAGACCCATCGCGATCCCCATCGGCTGCCCTTCGCCCACAACCACGTCGGCACCGAACTCGCCCGGCGACTTTAGCAACGCGCACGCAACCGGGTCGGCGACCACGATCAACAGAGCGCCAGCCTTGTCGGCGGCCTCGCGGGCAGCTTTCAGATCTTCAATTGTCCCGAAGAAGTTCGGCGACTGCACGATAAGACATGCGCAGTCCTCAGCTTCCAGCGAAGCCGTCGTTCCCTTCTCCTGCGGTAGAACCTTGATCTCGATGCCCATCGACCAGCAGTAAGTCGTGAGAACTTGGCGGTAGTGCGGGTGAACCGCCTCGCTCACCGCCACCACGTTTCGGCCGTTGACGCCGGTGGCCATGATCGCGGCCTCCGCCATCGAAGTAGCGCCGTCGTACATGGACGCGTTCGCCAGATCCGAGCCGTAAAGCTCGGCAATCATCGACTGGAACTCGTAAATCGTCTGGAGATAACCCTGCGACGCCTCGGGCTGGTACGGCGTGTAGGCGGTCAGGAACTCGCCGCGTGAAATGACCGCGCCGACGGTGGCCGGGATGTAGCGGTCATAGATGCCGGCGCCCAGGAAGCAGACCGTGCTCGCCATGTCGACGTTCTTCGCCGCGATCTCGTGCAGATGGGCCATCAGCCGCGGCTCGTCGAGCGCGGGTGGCAGGTCCATCGTGCCGGGGGCGACGCGAAGGTTCGCCGGGATCTCGCGAAACAGTTCGTCGATGGATGCCGCGCCAATGGTGGCGAGCATCTCGGCCCGGTCGGCGTCGGTGTGCGGAATGTAAGGAGCGGGCATTTAGGCGTTTTCGGAAGCGTAGTCAGCGGCGGACAGGAGCGAATCCAATTCGGCAGGGTTCTCGAGCTTGATCTTGATCATAAAGCCCTTGCCGTACGGATCCTCGTTCACCAGCTCCGACTGGCTTCCCAAAGCGCCGTTGACCTCAACGACTTCGCCACCCACCGGAGCGTAAACGTCGCTCACCGTCTTCACCGACTCGACGGAACCGAACGTATCGCCCGCCTTCAGGATGCGGCCGACGTTCGGAAGGTCGACGTACACCACGTCTCCCAACTCGCTCTGCGCGTGATCGGTAATTCCAACCGTCGCGATGTCGCCCTCAAGGCGAGTCCACTCGTGGGTTTTGGCGTACTTCAGCTCGTCGGGCGTATTGGCCATGGCTGAGTTAATTTTACCGCCCCTCCCGGCCCCCATGGTGTGGGCAGACCGCCTGCAGGGGGATTGAATAGCGGGCAAATACAAAACTCCCCGAGTACCCTTCCCTTTGTGCCCCGCGTCGATTTCGTCACCCTCTTCCCCGAGATGGTTCGGCCGGCGCTGGAGCACAGCATTCTTGGGCGCGCGTCCTCTTCTGGATTAGTTCAGTTCCGAACCGTTAACCCTCGGGATTTCTGCCACGACCGGCACATGAAGGTCGACGATAAGCCTTTCGGCGGTGAGCCCGGCATGTTGATCCGGGCCGAACCGGTGGCCCGGGCGCTGGAATGGATTGAGGGCGGAGGAGAGAAGGCGGGGGGCGGAACCGTGGCGGTTGTTCTGACGGCTCCCACCGGTCGGACCTTTAATCAAGCATCGGCCCGGGAACTTGCTTCTTACGACCAGATTGTCTTCCTCTGCGGCCACTACGAAGGGATCGACCATCGGATTGAGGAGAAGTTCTGCACCCACGTTTTCTCGATCGGAGACTACGTGCTGACCAATGGCGAGCTGCCGGCGCTGGTGATGGCCGACGCGGTGGTCCGTCTTCTTCCCGGTGTTCTCGGGAGTTCCGCCAGCTTGGATGCCGACTCCTTCTCCGACGGGTTACTGAGCGCTCCGAACTATACGCGACCGGAGGTTTGGCGCGAGATGGCGGTGCCGCCGGTTCTCCTTGGAGGCGATCACAAGGTCATTCAGAAGTGGCGACGCGCCTACGCCCTCAAATTGACCCGGGACCATAGACCTGATCTGTTCTCGCGAGTAAAACTGCGAAAAGGGGATCTGGAGTTGCTGGCTCCATCGACTGATTAAGCTCGCCGATGCGACGTAACGCGTCGATGTGCCATACTTTTCTTTCGCGCCCAAGCGTGGCCTTCCGCCGCGCCTCTGGGAAGCCGCTGGAACTTACGCGTACCGGCAAACGGTTTACCAAAACGGAAGACACATGAACAAGTCCGCCATTCTAGAGAGCGTGACGAGCGATCTTCGCAAGTCCGATCTGCCCACCATTCGCCCTGGCGATACCGTCAAGGCATTCGTCAAGGTCCGCGAAGGCGGCAAAGAGCGAATCCAGCTTTTCGAGGGCCTCTGCATTGCCCTGAAGAACGGCGGCATTGCCGAGACCGTTACCCTTCGAAAGGTGTCCAACGGCGTCGGTGTCGAGCGCACTTTCCCGCTCCACTCCCCGAACGTCGCTCGCTTCGAAGTGACCCGCCACGGTAAGGTTCGCCGCGCCAAGCTTTACTATCTGCGCGACAAGGTCGGTAAGGACGCTCGTATCAAAGAGCGCCGTCCGAAGGGCGACATCAAGCCGAAGTCAAGCCAGGCTTAAGACCTAACGAACAACCTTGCCCCTTCTCCTCCCGCTTGCCCAGGCCCAAACGAAGGGCCTGCCGGAGATCATTGACGGCCTCGCTCGCACTCCGCTGAGCGTGGTCGTCCTTTTCGTTTCGGTGCTCACCGTCCTACGGATGCTACTCGCGCCGAAAATCGCGAAAACCCCGCCGCACCTCCGTACCGGCGCCTTTCAGTTCGTCCGGCTGATCAACGAGTTTCTCGACGCGATCATCTACGCGGGAGTATTCGTTTTCCTCATCATCCGCCCGTTCGGCGTGCAAGCCTTCCGAATCCCCAGCGGTTCGATGTGGCCGACGCTCTACGTGAATGATTTTGTGGTCGCCAATAAGGCGATTTACCGCTATTCCGATCCCAAACCCGGCGACATCGTCGTATTCCGCCCCCCCGCGGAGGCTATCCTCAACGCGGAAGAAGGGTTCGATGACGACCATGAGGTGAAGCAAGACTTCATCAAGCGCTGCATCGGCGTTCCAGGCGACATTATCGAGATTAAGGACGGAATCCTTTATCGAAACGGTCAGAAAGCGGCCGATCCGACGAAGCACTACTCCACCAGTCCCGATCAGGGGAACACCTTCGCGGAAGAGTCTCCGGACTTGGCGGCAAAGGCCAGCTTTAAGCTCGTAACCTACAAAGGCAAGCTGATTCCGGTGAACTACACCGCGGACGAAGCCAACGGCTCGTTTGCGGGCCCCGGAGGCTCTTATCAGATCAATCCGAAGTTCATCGTCGATTCGATCGAAGACCAGCGCAAGCTCATCGCCGCGAAGGCCGAGCCCATTCCGAAAGGTTTCTATCTGATGATGGGCGACAACCGGAACAACTCCTTTGACGGCCGCGGTTGGGGCCTTGTCCCCCGCGCAAACATCATTGGCCGCAGCGAAGTCATCTGGCTCCCCATTGGCCGCATGAGCCGCACGCCTTCCGTCGATTTGGATAAGTAGGGATTGAGGCAGATTTAGCCTCAATCCCTCCACAAACCTCTCATGGCCGACGTCGCCGCCGAACTCTTCGCCAAGATCGCCACCGAAGGCTTCAAGGCTCTCAAGCTACTTATTGAGGGCGGCGAGGGGGAGACGCCTTATATCGATTACAAAGAGAACCGGTCCGAAGATCCGGCGAAGAAGTTCGAAACCTCTTCGGAACTCTCCAAAGCCGGACGCCACGTCTTTGGCAAACTTGCCAGCGCCTTCGCCAACTCTGATGGAGGCCTGATCGTTTGGGGCGTGGAGGCAAAGGACAACCATCCGGTCATGCGTCGGCCGATGAGCGATCCGGCAGGATTTGTCCAATCCCTGAATGGGCAAACTGCCAACGTTCTAGAGCCCGGCCTTCCCGGCATCCAACATCTCCCCATCGACGACCCGGAGCTTGGCGGAGGCTACGTGGTGACCTATATCCCGCGAAGCGAATTCCGGCCCCACATGTGCGTCCAAGGCGAACGCACCTACTACATGCGCGTCGGTAGTAGCTCCATTCCAATGCCGCACTTCGCCGTCCGCGACGCCGTCCTCGCCCGCGCCCGGCCAACGCTTCGGCTAAGTAGCCTGTCCCCTTCTCTCGGCGGAACCAACGTCCAAAACCGCACCGAAATTCAGTACACCGCGCGTACAACTCTTCGGATTGCCAACGTTGGACCAATCCTCGCCAGATACTGCGCTTTTGTGTTGAGCGACCCGGAGGGAAACCTCCTGTTCAACCCGATTGGCGCCCCCGGTCGTCCGGTCACCGTCGACGAGGAACCCGGCGGCACGGACAACTGGAGCGGTCGACTTTACTCATTAGGCCAAGAAGTGCTCTACCCAGGCATGTCGCTGGACGTTGGCGAACTAATCGCCACCTTCTTCGCTGATGCCATCCCGGAGCGCCTAGGTCTTCGGTACGCGGTTTATGCCGATGGCTTTTCGTATCAGGGATTCGTGGAAGTCCCGCTCACGGAGTGGCCTCAGCTCAACAAACCGTAATTCCACATTTAGGGCGCCGTCTCCCGCCCCAGCCCAAAAACCTAGCACCTTTACGAGCTAGGGCAAACGGCAAAATCAAACGATGAGATAAGTACCGATGCGCTACTTCGTCCTGCCCCACGAAGGCTTATCCGACAACTTCCACGCCGCCCTAACCCGCGGCCTCGGCCTCTCTTCCCTGGACACCGAAGCCTGCCGGCGGCACTGTATCCGCTACGAGGTCGAAGACATGGACAAGTTCATCGAGGAGCTCGAAGAGGCCCAAGCCGCCCTGGCCACCGCGTATGCCCTCGGCGCCCCCGTCATGGTCGACTGGCAAGGCCGCCTCTGCTACGATGTGCCCCGCGCGATGGACAAGAGCGTCGAAGCCGAGGAAGAAGCACCCGCCTGGCAGAGCGACACCTGGCTCGCTTCCCTCTTCTCCGATACCCGCCTCGCTTGAAGGCCGCCGAACTAATTCTCTTGCGTCACGGGGACTGGCTCGGCGTCGCCCAATGATAACGTCCCTTTAGGAAATCTGCCCCGGAACTTTGGAAAGTGGTGGGCCCGAGGGGGATCGAACCCCTGACCGAGCGGTTATGAGCCGCCTGCTCTTACCCCTGAGCTACGAGCCCACGAAGTGGGGAGATTACCTGGGGAGTAGCTCACGATGGCCGACGGCGTCCCAAGCCTTTGTAAGCAACGACGGCATTGTCGGCAACCATCTCACCATTTCTTGCTCATCCGCGGATTTTGGCGGAGGGGCTTAACAAATCTTCGCCCCAATAGGAGATAATGCGCACAATCCTTCTGCAACGGCGCAGTCTAGGACAAATGAGGAAATTACCCTTGGACGCAAAAGCAGCCGTTAAATTCGTTACCGATAACGAAGCGCAGTTCGTCGATATCCGGTTTACCGACCTGATGGGCACCTGGCAGCACTTCACCGTGCCGGTGAGCCATTTCCACGAAGAGCGCTTCGAAGAAGGCCTCGCGTTTGACGGTTCGTCGATCCGCGGTTTCCAGGCAATCAACGAGTCGGACATGCTCCTCGTGCCGGACCCGGCCAGCCTGTTCATGGATCCGTATGCCGCCGAAGCGACCGCGGTCGTGATCTGCAACATTGAGGACCCGCTCACCCGCCAGCCCTACGCCAAGGACCCGCGCTACACCGCCATCAAGGCCGAGCAGTACCTTAAGTCCACCGGCATCGGCGACACCATCTTCATCGGACCGGAAGCTGAGTTTTTCGTCTTCGACTCGCTCCTGTTCGAGAACGGCCCCTCGGGCGCGATGTACAAAGTCGACTCGGACGAAGCCTTCTGGAACTCCGGCAAGGAGACCAACACCGGCTTCACGATCAAGCCCAAGGGTGGCTACTTCCCCACCGGCCCCGTCGACAAGCTTCAGGACCTCCGATCCGAGATGGTCACGAAGATGATCGAGACCGGCATCGACGTCGAAATGCACCACCACGAAGTCGCTTCGGCCGGTCAGTGCGAAATCGACATGAAGTTCGACACGCTCGTCAAGATGGCCGACCAGGTCATGCGCTACAAGTACATCGTCAAGCAGACGGCGTACGAGCGCGGCTACATCGCGACCTTCATGCCCAAGCCGATCTTCGGCGACAACGGCTCCGGTATGCACGTTCACCAGTCGATCTGGAAGAACGGCCAGCCCACGTTCTTCGACGAGAGCGGCTACGCCGCCCTTTCCGACACCGCGCGCTGGTACATCGGCGGCCTGCTCAAGCACGCTCCGTCCCTCCTCGCGTTCTGCGCCCCGACGACGAACTCCTATCGCCGTCTGGTCCCGGGCTACGAGGCTCCGATCAACCTGATGTACTCGGCCCGCAACCGTTCGGCCTGCGTCCGCATCCCGATGGTCAGCAAGAGCCCCAAGGCCAAGCGCGTCGAGTTCCGCGCTCCGGACCCCATGGCGAACCCTTACCTGGCGTTCTCCGCCCTCATGATGGCCGGCCTCGACGGTATCCAGAACCGCATCGAGCCGCCGAAGCCGCTTGACAAGGACCTTTACGAGCTTCCCGCCATCGAGCGAGCGGGCATCGAACAGACCCCCGGTTCCCTCCGCGCGACCCTCACGGCCCTCGCGAACGACCACGACTACCTCCTCAAGGGTGACGTGTTCACGAAGGATCTCATCGAGAGCTACATCGAGTACAAACTGCTGAACGAGTGCGACGCCGTCGACCTCCGACCGCATCCGTACGAGTTCTATCTCTACGCCGACGCCTAAGAAGTAGCGCAGGCGCCTCGCCTGCCGCCCGGCGGTCTACCCAGACCGCCGGGCTTTTTCGTTGCGGTTCTCTTCCAAGGCACCGGGACCTTAGTAATGCAAAAGCCGTTGTATCATGACTTTGTTTCCGAAGCATGGAGAAGCCAAGCATGTCGAGATTTCTTTTGTCCGCCGCCTTCGCCGTTTGCGCCGCGCTAAGCTCAGCCACCGTCACCTTCAGCCTCGACCAAGAATACTGGAACGTCCAACAGGGCCAATCCGTGACGGTCACCGGCCACATCAGCGCCACCGCGCCCGACTACATCACCTTTGGAGGGGTCGAGCATCCCACCAACGGAACCGATACGCTGACCGCAATAACGTTTCCATCTAGCCTTGTCGCCTACGTCACAAGTGGGATGTCCGGCGACTACGACGGCGAAATCTTCACCATCTCGGTTCCCCTGTCGGCCAGCGTGGGCGTCTACGACTTGAGCGCTGCGCCTGGCGGGCTGAGTTCGCGCTCTGAAGTCTACGTCCAAGAGCACTTTGGAGCCAAGACCTACGTGCCGTACGGAATCGTCGTCGCGCCAGTGCCAGAGCCGGCAACGCCATCCGTTCTCGCTTTAGGGACTCTCGGCTTGATCCGGCGGAAAACGAAAAGAGGAAGCCCGATATCAAGGAAGCTTTGAAGCCACACCAGCGAATCCGGCCCAAGCCCAAAAATGCTACCGATGTTAGATGAAAGCGCTACGCGAGATATCATGAAAACCTGTTAAAAAATCGGAACTTTAGTACTTTTTTAGTCGACAATAAGATAGTCAGCCCAATTTAGGCTGGCTATGGGTCCCCATGAAAAGACATCTGTTAACGCTCGCCTTTGCCGGCGCACTGGCCGCGCACGCGTCCGCGATCCTCAATTTCAACTTGACGATCAATGAACTCTCGACCACGCCCGGAACCAATGTGGTCTTCTCCGGCACCGTAACCGGTGTCTCCGGAGACCTCACCCTCGCGGCTTCCTCGGTCGGTTCGGCCTTCAAATCGACAGGAGGCACCGGTCTCAGCGGCGCTTTCACCACCGACTTTCAGAACTACCTGAACCAAACCACCACCGCCAACTACTCCGGCACCATCTTCGAGGCCTTTGTCCCCGCAGGTACCGCCGCCGGGACCTATGACACCAATGCCGCTCTCACGAACGGCGCGCAAGTCGTCGTTGGGGGAACCAACCTGAACGGGGATACGGTCCAGGACAACGAGTTCTATGCCGTGGACGTCCAGGCCGTCCCCGAGCCCGCCACGATGGCTGGCCTGGGTCTCGGCGCCCTCGCGCTGCTTCGCCGACGAAAGCGAGCCTAGCGGCACGAATTTGCTCCGCGAAGGGACTCGCGGCGTGACGAGTTAAGCCAAGGATGCGAACAAGGCCGGCCGAGAAAGTCTCTGCCGGCCCTTTTTGATTGATTCGAAGACGAATTTCTTGAAGTCGAGACGACGCGTCAAATAAAGAGAGAATTCACTGAATAAGCGGGAACCTTGGTACTCACCAAGGCGACTTACAGGCAGCCCGCCAAAGATGGCAGGCGACGAGTTCAATGAAAAGACATCTGTTTACGCTCGCCCTCGTTGGCGCTCTGGCCGCTCATGCCTCGGCTATTCTCAACTTCAACCTGCCGATCAACCAACTCACCACAACGGCGGGAACCAACGTGATCTTCTCGGGCACCGTCACCGGGGTCACCGGCGACCTCACCCTCGCGGCCTCGTCCGTTGGTCCAGCCTTCAAGGCCACCGGTGGTACCGGTCTTCTCGGCGCCTTCACCAGCAGCTTCCAGAACTATCTCAACCTCAACACGACCACGAACTACGCGGGAACGATCTTCGAAGTCTTTGTGCCTGGAACCACTTCCGCAGGCCTCTACGATACGAACGCTGCTCTCACGAACGGTTCTCAGGTCGTCGTGGGTGGCACGAACTCGAACAACGATACGGTCCAGGACAACGAGTTCTATGCCGTCAACGTCCAGGCCGTCCCCGAACCCACGACCATGGCCGCCCTCGGCCTCGGCGCGGTCGCGCTCCTTCGCCGGCGCAAACGCGCCTAAGCCAAGGCCCCAGCAGGGCCGGCAGAGACTCCTCTGCCGGCCTTAAACGCTTAGCCGCCCAGGCCAAGATCGCGGAGAAATGCGTCCATATTCGGCTCCCGTCCCAGGTAGTCCCGAACCATGTCCATCGCATCCATCGAGCCGCCCCGCGCAAGAATCCGCGACCGGTAGTACTGCCCCGCTTCCGGGTTCAGCAGCCCGTTCTGACGGAAGCGTTGGAACATATCCGCCGCATACACCTTGCTCCACAGATAGCCGTAGTAGCCCGCCTGATACCCGCCCATCAAATGGCCAAACGAAGCCTGCGGGAACGTCTCCGGGATTGCCTGCACCAGTGTGACCTGCCCCTGATCCTCCAGCCAAGCCTTCGTCGTATCGATCTTCCCTTCCGGCACGGTGTGATACTTCTGGTCGATGATCCCAAGGAACTCCTGCCCCTCGGTGTCATAGCCCGACCCCACGTTCTTCGCCGCGATCATCGCCTTCAGAAGCTTCTCTGGCAACTGCTCCCCCGTCTTGTATTGCTTCGCAAACCCCGAGAGGACCTGCGGATCCCATACCCAGTTCTCGAACATCTGGCTCGGCGCCTCCACAAAATCCCGCTCGACGGCGGTCCCGGAGAACCGGGCGATCGTCGACTCGCTCAGGATGTTGTGCAGCCCATGCCCGAACTCGTGGAACAGGGTCTCCACTTCATCGTGCGGCAGCAAACTCGGCTTCCCTTCGCTGGGCGGTGTGAAGTTACAGACAAGCGCCGATACCGGAAGTTGGATTGATCCATCCGCCAGCAGCCGCCGACCCACCAACCCCCAGCAGGCGGCATGGGTGTACTTGTTCGGCCGCGGGAACAGGTCGAAGTACATCGTGCCGAGCTTCTTGCCCGTCGCCTTATCGTCCACCTCGACCTTCTTCACGTCCGGATGCCAAAGGTCTGTCGCCCCGGCGGTGATGTCTTTAAACTCGATGCCGTAGAGGGTTGAGGCCACGTTCAGCAGCCCTTTAAATGTCTGCTCCGAAGGGAAATACTCCGCGACCTTTTCGCCATCCACCGCGTACTTGGTGTTCTTCAACCGATTCCGGTAGTAGTTCACATCCCATCGCTCCAACGATTTGGCTCCCTTCACATCCTTCTTCTTCAGGGTCAAGAACTCGGCGTAATCCAGCTCCGCCTTCTTCCGCGCGAGGGGCCGAAGCTTGTCGTAGAAATCTGCCACCGCCTTCGGCGTCTTTGCCATCCGCGGCTCCGTCTCAAACGCCGCCGGGTTCGCATAGCCGAGGATCGACGCCTGCTCGGCGCGCAGCTTCAGTGTCTCCTCCAGCAACTGAACGTTCTTCGTCCCACCCCGCCGGTTATAGGCGAGCTGAATTTTGTGCCGCGTCTCCGGGTTTTTTGCGTAAGTTAGGAGCGCAAACGTATCCGTTTCCCCCGCCCTTACAAGGTACAGATCGCCGCTCTGCTTATAGCCGGCGATCCGGCTCTCCGGAACCCCTTCCAGCTCTTTCTTGCTGAAAGTAACCATCGCCGGATCGTCCGCGATGTTCTGCCCGAACTCGATCTGATTCTTCGAGATCTGCCGCTCGATCTCCGATAGCCTCGCCCGTTTCTCCGCCGCCAAATCCATCCCCGCCCGTCGGTAGTCGCGCAGCGTAAAGGTCAGCAATCGCTGCTTCAAGTTATCCAACGCCGGCCGCTTATCGGCAAACGCCTTGACCGCCTTGAACACCGCTTCGTTCTTGCCGAGCGCGATCGTCCAGTCGTTCAACGCATCCTCCCCGGCCCGCGCTCCATCGCGCGTCACGGCGTCCGGACTCACGTTGGAGAGGAAGATCGTCATCGACGTTTCCGTATTCAGATCGTCGGTGAGGTTATCGAGGGCGAGAACCGTGTTCTCAAACGTCCGCTGCCCCGCCGGAATAGCGATCAGCCGCGCCACCGCCGCATCCGCCTTCGCAATCGCCGCCGTCACGTTCGGCGGCACCGGGGCCTGGGCGAACGCCGATGAAGCAACGATAAGAGCGAGGAACGAGAGAGCCGGACGATGCATGGTTTGTTATACGCGGTTTGGGGTCATCGGGTCATTGGGCTTTGGGAATCGCAACCTGTCCCCTCAAGCCCAACGACCCAACGACCCAAGCGGTACGCTCCCCGCATGAAACTTCTCGAAGGCATCGACGAGAAGCTGGCCGAGTTCATCCGCCAACAGCACGTCTTCTTCGTCGCCACCGCCCCGCTCTCCCCGGACGGCCACGTGAACGTCTCCCCCAAAGGCGGCGACTGCTTCCGCGTCCTCGGGGAGCACGAAGTTGCCTACCTCGACTACACCGGCAGCGGCGCCGAGACCATCGCTCACCTGCGCGAAAACGGCCGCATCGTCATCATGTTCTGCGCCTTCGAAGGCAAGCCCGACATCGTCCGCCTCCACGGGCAAGGCACCTTCGTCACCCTCGAAGACCCAGCGTTCGAAGAGCTCGCCGCTCTCTTCCCCAACCACCCGGGCGCCCGCGCCGTCATCCGTATCCGAGTCGACCGGGTCTCCACCTCCTGCGGCTTCGGCGTCCCCTTCATGGACTTCCGAGCCGACCGGGACGTGCTCCTGAAGTACTGCGAAAACAAAGGCCCGGAGGGGCTAGCGGAATACCGGAAGGTCAAGAACGCGAAGAGCATCGATGGCCTTCCGGCGCTGTAGCAAACCGAGAACTTCTCGCCCTCACTTGCAAAACGCCTCAAAGCCAAACTGATTTACAATAAGCAATGCGGAATTCGAGAGAGATCCGGTTGAAGGGAGTTAAGAGACAGATAATTCTGGGTCTTATCTACTTCGGCTTTTGGATCCCCCTCTTCCTAACGCGCCCCCAACCCAGCCAGCCTGACTACTTGTCCCGCAGAGAGGCGAACCTGAACAGCGTGGCCGTTCTGATGATCACGTACTTCATCGCCGCGTTTGTAATTTCCAAATACCACGACAAAGCGACCAAATAGGGGGATGGCCGAGTCCAAAACGACGGCTAAGGGCTTAGTACCGTCTCCCCCGCACCCGCGCCAGATCGAACTTCGCTGTCTCCGCCACCGCCATCACCGCCATCACCCCCGCCTGCACCGGATCCGTCACCACCAGATCCGCCGCCTCTGGCACGGAGCCGACCATGTTCAACGAGATCACCGGCACCCCCGCCGCTCGCAACTCTCGCACCGCCACCGCGATCTCCCCGCCCATAATCGCCCCCGCCAAAACTAGGATCGAAGCCCGCGGCAGCCGCGCCACCGCCCGAACCGCCTCCGCGATCCCGCCCTCCCCGACCAGCGGAATCGTGTCCACCGAGATCCGTTCCCCTCGCAGGTTATGCCGGTCCGCCTCTGAGATCGCGCCCATCGCCACCTGCGCCACCTGAGCGCCGCCCCCGACCACGATCACCCGCTTGCCCCAGACGGCATTCGAACTCGGCACCTGCGTCACCTCCCCAAGGTCGGCAAAATCCGGCACCGGCCCGTCGATCTCCACGTGCACCCGCGCGACCCCGCCGTGAACCTCAACGGCGACCCAGGTGAGATTCGACCCCGCGTCCGCCACTCGCGCCGAGAGATCCCGCAACAACCCTGGCCGATCGGTCGCCACCACGCGCAGTGCCTTCAAGTCCATGGCCCAAGTGTAACGCCTACACCCACTTAACCGATCCCTAACAATTCATCGATGTGAATAACCGGTGGAAAACATGTCCGTAACCTGGGACTTTGCGGTGAACTCGAAAATGTCGACTACATCTACATATAGTGGTGCGATACTGTCTGAGCCCCTACATGTAGGGCGTAGAAAGAAACGATGCGCTGTCCCTATTGCGGAAACGACGAGCAGAAAGTGCTCGACTCCCGGCCCATGTCCGAACTCGACGCCATTCGGCGCCGACGTGAATGCGCGGGTTGCGGACGGCGATTCACCACCTTCGAGCGTGCCGAACGGCCCCGTCTGTTCGTCGTCAAACGCAACGGAGGACGCCAGGAATTCGACCGCGAGAAACTCATCGAATCCATGAGACTTGCCGCGCGCAAGCGCCCCATCTCCGCCGTGGCCCTCCGCACGGCGGCAGACAACATCGAGAAAGACCTTCTTAACGAAACTGTCGAAGAGGTCGCAAGCCGAGAGGTCGGCGCCCGCGCCATGCGCGCGCTTCAAGGCCTCGACCCGGTCGCCTATGTTCGATATGCCTCCGTTTATCAAGAATTCGACTGCATGGGCGACTTCGCCCAAATGATCGCCCAGGCCGAGCATGACGAGGCCCTCGCCCCCCTGCGCAGCCTGCAGGAATCCCTCCTTTAAACCCCAGCCCTCATGAAGATCTCCCGCTATTTCACCACCGCCGGACAGGACCCGTACGCCGGAATCAACTTCGAGCCCCGCAAATCCGAGATCCGCAACCCCGACGGCTCCACCGTCTTCCTCATGGAAGACGTGATGGTGCCCGCCGCCTGGTCGCAGGTCGCTACGGATATCCTCGCGCAGAAGTACTTCCGCCGCGCCGGCCTCACCGTCGGCCAGATCAACGGCGCCGAATACGCGAACAACGCCCCCTACCTGACGCCGAAGGAAGAGCGCGAATCCGACTCCCGCCAGGTCTTCCACCGCCTCGCCGGCTGCTGGCGCTTCTGGGGCGAGAGCCACGGCTACTTCGACACCACCGAGGATGCCCAGGCCTTCTATGACGAGCTGGTCCACATGCTGGCCAAGCAGGTCGCCGCGCCCAACTCGCCGCAGTGGTTCAACACCGGCCTCCACTTTGCCTACGGCATCACCGGCTCCGCCCAAGGCCACACCTACGTCGACCCCAAGTCCGGCGAACTGAAGCAGAGCCTCAACGCCTATGAGCGGCCGCAGCCGCACGCCTGCTTCATCCTCTCCGTGAAGGACGACCTCGTCAACGAGGGCGGCATCATGGACCTCTGGACCCGCGAAGCCCGCATCTTCAAGTACGGCTCCGGCGTCGGCACCAACTTCTCCCGCCTCCGCGCCGAGAATGAGCGACTCTCCGGCGGCGGCAAGTCCTCCGGCCTCATGAGCTTCCTCCGCGTGGGCGACCGGTCGGCCGGCGCCATCAAGTCGGGCGGCACCACCCGCCGCGCCGCCAAGATGGTCTGCCTCGACATGGACCACCCGGACATCGAGGAGTTCATCGGCTGGAAGGTGAAGGAAGAGCAAAAGGTCGCCGCCCTCGTCGCCGGCACCAAGATCGTCTCCCGCCACGTGAACGCCGTCATGGCCGCCGCCCAGGGCGACGCGAACCCGCGCACCAACAAGACGCTCATCAAAGCGATCGCCGAAGCCAAGGCCGCCGAGGTGCCGCCGAACTACATCCAGCGCGCCATCCAGTTCGCCCAGCAGGGCTTCACTTCCGTCGAGTTCCCGGTCATGGATACCGGCTACGAGTCGGAAGCCTACGTCACCGTCAGCGGCCAGAACTCCAACAACTCCGTCCGCGTGCCGAACAGCTTCTTCGCCGCCGTGGAGAACGACACGGACTGGGCGATGACCTCCCGCACCACCGGCAAGACGGTTAAGACCGCCAAGGCCAAAGACCTGTGGGACGACATCTGCGAAGCCGCCTGGAACTCCGCCGACCCCGGCCTCCAGTACGACACCACCATCAACGAATGGCACACCTGCCCCGCCGATGGCCGCATCAACGCCAGCAACCCGTGCAGCGAGTACATGTTCCTCGACGACACGGCCTGCAACCTCGCGTCGATCAACCTGGTGAAGTTCTACGACGACGCCACCGGAACCTTCGACATCGTCGGCTACCGCCACGCGATCCGCCTCTGGACCGTCGTCCTGGAGATCTCGGTCCTCATGGCCCAGTTCCCCAGCTCGGAGATCGCCCGCCTCAGCTACATCTTCCGCACCCTCGGCCTCGGCTACGCCAACCTCGGCGCGCTCCTCATGCGCATGGGCATTCCGTACGACTCGGAGGCCGGCTTCGCCATGGACGGTGGCCTCACCGCCATCCTCGGCGGCGACAGCTATGCCACCTCCGCCGAAATGGCCCGAGAGCACGGCCCCTTCGAAGGCTTCAACCGGAACCGGGACAACATGCTGCGGGTCATCCGCAACCACCGCCGCGCCGCCTTCGATAAGAAGGATTACGAAGGCATCACCGTCAAGCCCATCGGCATCGACCAGGAGCTCTGCCCGTCCGACATCCTCACCGCCGCCCACGACGCCTGGAACAAGGCGCTCGCCCTCGGTGAGCAGAACGGCTTCCGCAACGCCCAGGTCACCGTCCTCGCGCCCACCGGCACAATCGGCCTGATCATGGACTGCGACACCACCGGCATCGAGCCGGACTTCGCCCTCGTGAAGTTCAAGAAGCTCTCCGGCGGCGGCTACTTCAAGATCATCAACAACTCGGTCCCGCCCGCACTGAGGAACCTTGGCTACTCGCAAGAGCAGGTGGAGGACATCATCGCCTACGCCCTCGGCCGCAAGACCCTGCGCGGCGCGCCGTTCATCAACCACGAGTCGCTGGCCGCCAAGGGCTTCGGCAAGACGCAGATCGATTCCATCGAAGCCGGCCTCGAGTCCGCCTTCGAAATCGGCTTCGCCTTCAACAAGTTCACCCTCGGCGAGGCGTTCCTCACCGACGTCCTCGGCGTGACCGACGCCCAGATGAACGACTGGTCCTTCGACCTCCTCCGCCACCTCGGCTTCACCAAGGAAGGCATCGACGCCGCCAACGAATACGTCTGCGGCGCCATGACCGTGGAAGGCGCTCCGCACCTGAAGAACGAGCACCTCGCCGTCTTCGACTGCGCCAACAAGTGCGGCAAGAAAGGCCGCCGCTACATCAGCGCCGAAGGCCACATCCGCCAAATGGCCGCCGCTCAGCCGTTCCTCTCCGGCGCCATCTCCAAAACCATCAACCTCCCCGGCGACGCCACCGTCGCCGACGTGGCGGATGCGTACTGGAAGTCCTGGAGCCTCGGTCTGAAGGCGAACGCGCTGTATCGCGACGGTTCGAAGCTCAGCCAGCCGCTGAACGCTTCGTCTGACGACGCCGCGGCGGCAATCCTGGAAGCATCCCTGGAAGACGATGGCACCGAAGGAACCGACCGGACCGCCACTCGCCAGAGTGGCCCCTCCGATGCCCTCCAGTCCCTTCCAATCCCCGACGAAGTAAGAGAAGCGGCAGTAAAACTCGTCTATCGATACATCTCCAAGCGCCGAGTCCTCCCCGGCCGACGCCGTGGCTACACCCAGAAAGCGAGGGTCGGCGGCCACAAGGTCTACCTCCGCACCGGCGAGTTTGAAGACGGCTCCCTCGGCGAGGTCTTCATCGACATGCACCGCGAAGGCGCCGCCTTCCGGTCGTTGATGAACTGCTTCGCCATCGCCATCTCCCTCGGCCTCCAGTACGGCGTACCCCTCGAAGAGTTCGTCGACGCCTTCGTCTTCACCCGCTTCGAACCGAACGGCCCGGTCCAAGGCCACGACAACATCAAGATGGTCACCTCGGTGATCGACTACATCTTCCGAGAACTGGCCCTCTCCTACCTCGGCCGCACCGACCTCGTGCAGGTGAAGCCCGAAGACCTAAGAGGCGACACCGTCGGAGTCCCCAGCGCCGAAGCCGCCTACGACGATGAAGAGGTCGAGGATGAGGATTTCCGAGGCACCGTCCCCGGCTCCGCCACCCAAGATCACACGGCTCACGGCTACGCCAAAACCCAAGACCCCCTCCCTTTCGGCGACGGAGCCTCCGCAATGGGTAGCCCCACCCAGCAACTAGAAGCCAAACAAGCCGCATCCCCCGCCCCCCGGTTCGAGGAGACCCCGGTGTTATTCGGCAAAGCCGTCGTCGTCTCGCCCCCCGCCGCCGTTGCGGTGATGGAGCGGAACGAGGTTGGGGAGAAGATTCGGCAGGCCCGCCTGAAGGGCTACGAGGGCGACCCCTGCACCAACTGCGGCGCGTTCACGATGGTTCGGAACGGGGTTTGCTTGAAGTGCGATTCGTGCGGTGAGACGAGCGGATGCAGCTAATCTAGGAACCAAGCAGCAAAAATGCCGCGGACCGATACTTCTCGATCAACATTCAAGGCGCTTGCAAAGTGTCGACTTGTTGAAGCTACCTGCCTATTTGGGAACAGACAATACGATGGCGCGTACTACCTTGCGGGATACTCGATCGAATGCGCGCTAAAGGCGATAGCATGTAAGCGGTTTCAAAGAGCGCATTTGCCGGACAAGAAGTTCGTTCAAAGTTTATACACACATGACCTAAAAGACCTGGTGGCCGTCTGTGGCCTAGCTTCGGATCTTCGAGTGATGAGTTCTTCAAATCGAATATTTGCGGCAAACTGGAGAACCGTCTCAGACTGGGACGAGTCTTCACGCTATAAGCGAACAAAGCGTGTCGTCGCCCAAGACATGGTTGACGCGGTCGGCGATCCAGTAGATGGAGTACTTGAATGGTTGAAGAGACACTGGTAGACCCGAGGATAAGAGAAGGCCGAGAGGTTCTTGAAGCACTACTAGCCAGTAATTTTCCGGTTGAGGCTTCTTATTGGCTGAGAAGATCAGACGAGGTTCGCTTTGACCTTATAGTCTCCACGGAGTTATATGACAAGCAAGGACCCCGACGCTGCTATAGGGAGATTGATCGAATCCTCGAATCCGCCGCGCTCTCAGAAACACTTGCCGCGGAGTCCGTCTCGGTGGTTTCAGGGGAAGACGATATCTCTTTGGCTTTACGATCCGTTCTTTTGCCCCAAGGCACGTTTAGGGACGAAAGACTCAAAGACACTTCCATTAACGGCGTTTATATCCCGGACGCATATATATATTTCGCGAGACCACTCTCGGAATTTCGCAGCAAGAAAACATCCCCGGTCGATAACGGGCTCTTTCGTGGCGATCTAACATACGACGATTTTGTCGATGTATTACAAAGGAATAATTGTCTTCAAAACGCCGCTTTGGCAGCAGTACGCAATGGATTCAAAGAGTATCTTGAGGGAAGCGATCATAGCTGGTTCAGAAATGAACACTATCGATCCAGACTGTATCACGCGGTAGTCAGGTCAGGGATTCGATACCGTTCGGACTTAGAAGAGACGCTAGCGATAGATTCCGATGCCGAATTTCGACTGAAAGAAATTTCCGCTTTCGCAAGAAATCGCGGCGTCAACCTCATCGCGGTTCCCGAAGATGTTCTTACTCTTCTTATCATTTCGAGAAAAAGGGCCAACTTTAGCGAACGAGCTATCGAACGTCTAGCCTTCAGGCATGATATTACGGAGAGTCTAAAGCTCTACCATTCTTCGAAAAAGAAGACTCTACCGGCCTAAACGTAACGACCAGGCGAGCCCGGGGCACTAAGCTCGGGCGATTCGAAAAACCGACCTCCGCGGCCCCTAGGGCATGCCACCGAGAAAACCTTAAAACTCTTCCCGCTATCAATGCCCTGGGGGCCGACGCCACCATCCCCCCATCACCGACCGCCCCAAGCCCCCGGGGCCTCCCCGGCTTCACAACCACGAACCAGCCTGGGAGGCACGGAACCGCCCCGTGGGCAAAGGCTCAAGCGATCGAGCAACCAACGTCCACGGCCCCCAGGGCATTGGCAGCAAGGGGAATTCGCCCTCGTGCTCATCCGCCAGGTTTCATCCTCATTCTCTTCTTGGCGGCAATGCCCTGGGGGCCGACGCCGACCATCTCCCAATCACCACAACCCGAGCCCCCGGGGCTTTCCCGGCGTAACGCCCAAGTGAGCCCCGGGGGCTAAGGCTCAAGAAACCGAAGCACCAACCTCCCCGGCCCCAGGGCATTGCCACCAAGAAGACAATGACCTGGGGCCGCCGACTCACAACGGACACGCCTTCCCTCATCCTCTCATTGCCACCAATGCCCTAGGGGCCGAAGAGGTCCTCACTCCCACCCCTTCCAACCCTAGCCCCTGGGGCTCTCCCCAACCTCCCGACCACGGCCCCGGCTGAAGGCACGCAAACACGGCCATCGCCACCGAAGAGAGCCTTCCTCCCCCTACCCGCGAACAATGCCCCGGGGGCCGCCTAGGCAAATGCTCCAACCGCGAAAACCCAGGACCCCGGGGCCGCCCGGCGTAACGCCCAAGAAAGCCCCGGGGGCTAAGGCTCAAGAAACCGAAGCATGAACCTCCCCGGCCCCCAGGGCATTGTCACCAAGGGAAATTCGCACGGTTCATCCGCCAGGTTACATCGCGGTTCCCTCATTCTCTTCTTAGCGGCAATGCCCTGGGGGCCGACGCCGACCATCTCCCAGTCACTACAACCCAAGCCCCCGGGGCTTCCCCGGCCTCTCGACCACGAACCAGCCTGACAGGCACGGAACCGCCCCGGGGGCTAAGGACAACCTCCCCAAAACACACCGGTCATCGGCCCCTAGGGCATTGGAAGCAAGGGAAAGATCATCTTCCCTAGTATCATTCTCTTCTTGGCAGCAATGCCCTGGGGGCCGACATCGTCCATCTCCCAGTCACTACAACCCAAGCCCCCGGGGCTTCCCCGGCCTCTCGACCACGAACCAGCCTGACAGGCACGGAACCGCCCCGGGGGCTAAGGACAACCTCCCCAAAACACCCAAGGGAAAGTTCCAGCACAACCTTCCCCCAACCGACCAAAATAACCCCATGCCCGACGACCGCTACCATCGTTGGCGCAAACTCCCAAATCCCCGGCGGACTCTTCTTCATCACCGCCTCCACCCTCAACCGAGCCCTAAGATTCCCCAACGAACCTCATCACCCGCAGCATCCTCCAAACCTCCCTGGCGCTGGACGTCCAACTCACCCACTACGTCCTCATCAGCAATCACTTCCACCTCTTGGCGCGCCTCCCGCCGAGGCTAAAAGTCGGAGACTAGATGCGGACCATCAAGGTCGACGCCCATGCAAGATTCGGAGAAAGCGGCCCCCTCTGGAACCCGGGCTACCGAAGCATCCCCGTCCGAAACGAACGGGCCCGGCTCGTCAAAATCGACTACTTCCACAACAACCCGGTCAAATCCCGAATCGTGGAACCGACCGAGGACTACCCCTGGTCGAGCGCCTTCGCCTACGCAAAAGAATGCTTCGGCGAAGACCATATGCTGGACATGCGCAAGGCAATGAACCTCTACCAAAACTGAAATATGGCATCGTAGAGTCTCATGGACCGCGCCACCTTCTGGAGCCTCCTCGACGAAACGCCGAAACCCAAAGGCCTCCGCGGCCTCTTCTCCAAACCCCAAGACCCAAAGAAGCGCCCCAGCCTGGCCCCGGAAAACCTCCAGGCCATCCTCGAGCCACTCTCCACCGAAGAGATCCAAGCCTTCGCCAAACACTTCAACGACGTTCTCGTCGAACTCAACCGCTGGGACCTTTGGGGTGCCGCGTATGTGATCCACGGCGGAATGGGCGACGATAGCTTCCACTACTTCCGCTCCTGGCTCATCGGCAAGGGCCAAGCCGCCGTCTCGCAGGCCATGACCGACCCCGACGGCCTCGGCCCCTACATTGACGACCCCGAAGAAGTCGATAACGAACTTCTCGAATACGTCGCCCACGAGATCCTCGAAGGCCGTGGCCTACAAGACCCCCGCGAAGAGTTCGAACGCTCCCCCGACGACGAACCAACCGGAACGCCGTTCGAGGAAGAAACGGTGGCCGATCAGTTTCCAAAACTTGCGGCCACCTTCAACAGCGACTGAAGACGGGTTGCAACCCGTCTCCTGGCTTACGCCTTCCGGCGTCGTCGCAGCAACGCCGCAGCGCCCAACCCGAGCGCAACCATCGAAGCCGGCTCCGGAACCGCCTGCGGCGTCAGGATGATCGAGCGGTACACACCCGAACCGGTCAACTGCGCCAGACCAATCACCTGGCCGCTGCTATTGATGTCCAAAGCCGAGAAGCTCGAATACGTCGAGCCGACGACCATCGACGAAAGGTTGACCATACCGCCGGTGGAGGTCCACAAGAAGGATGCGTCGGTGGAGTTGGCCAAGGTGGAAGTGCCAACCACGGCGCCGAGGCTATTCATCGCCAGGCCGCTTGCGCTGCCACCGCCCAGATCTCCGAGATCGGTGTAGGATCCGCCGCTGTAGACGGTCGTGCGATTCGGGACGGAGCCGAAAGGACCGCCGGTGTGATTGACGAGAATGGAGCCAGCGTCCGAGATCCCCACGGACTGACTGTCTACGTAGTCCACGCTAAGAGCCGGAAGAACCGTCAAGGTGTTACCGGTCCAGACTGCGGCATTCTGCAGTCGGTAGTCGTTGAGATCATCGACCGATCCAACGATCACGCCTGAAGCATTTACCGCCAACGCACCGCTATTGTCATTGTAGTTTCTTCCCGCCATAGAAAGCTCGGTGGCCGTATTGCCGCTCCACTTGACGGCGCGGTCCACGAAAATGAACTGGTATTTGGTTAGCTTGCCTACGATGAGGCCCGAGCCGTTCATATCAAAGGCAAAGCCCCCGTCACCATAGTTCGGAAGCGCGGTCGTCGTGCCGTTCAAGGATTTATACGGGCTGTATTGGCCACCGGAGTTGGTCGAACCTCCAAGAACGGTCCCGTCGTACCCCACGCCTAAGGCGTAGTTCACCGTACCGCCGAGGGTGGGTACCAGCGTGAGACTGCCGCCTGAGTAGATGTAGGCGCTGCTGCCGAAAGTAGCAATCGCCTGGCCGGAGTCATTGATACTCATGGCGCGCGAAGGGTTTGCCCCTCCCATGCCGAGATCGGTTATGGAATAGCCACTCGGCGACGCGACGGCGGACATCGATATCCCGAATAGAGTCAAAGCGCTAGTTCGAACAATACTGTTCACGCATCCATCATATCAAGATGTTTGGGAACCGTGTAGTAGTAGGTACAAAACCTTAACCATGAGTACAAAAAGCCTGTACTCCTCCGATCAAACTGGAGATAGATTCCCAGATCATATAAGGCCAAAGACCTTATTTATTTCTTGGAAAATCCCAAGATTCAAACGGATCTAATCCTAGGACACCCGCCTGCCAAGGAGAACCTTCTCCAGGTAGCCTCCCATCAATCGGCACCCGCTGTCGCTCAAATAGTACATAGGTACTCATTTCGATAAAAACGTGCCGAGATTTCACCGAGAAAAAACCGGATTCTAGGTTCAATTTGAGAAAAACTAAAGTACTACGCAAGCATGACGAACTTCGCCAAAATCGCCTGGAAGTGGACTAAATCCTGGCGAAAGCCGCCCGGAACGTGGATCGCCGACGACTATCCGATCAGCGTGCGAAAGAACGGCTGGGACCCAGCCTGGGGCGAGGCGCCGCCAAGTTACGTCGCCTCGATCCTCAATTGGCCGGGCCTTGCGGGCATCGCCGAAACCCCAGAGGCCGCCATTGACGACCTCCGCAAGAACATCGACCAGATCGAAGACCGCCCCCGCCCTGGCTCAAAGGTCTCCATCCACTTTGCCGAGAGTTCGCAGATTGAAGCCTTCGGCCCCTGGGTCCATGAGTTCCTAGAAGAGATCACCGGCGGCGTCCCCTTCTTCATCTCCGACGGCACCAACCTCCGAGACTTCGCCATCGGAGACGAAGACCTCTACAAGTCCTATATCGACCTCGTCTACCACCGTTACGGGGTCGACGTCTCCGACATCGAACACGGCGACCTCATCCAAATCCTCACCCGCCTCGCCGCCGCCGGTCATGGGCCTAAGACCCAGACCTAGCGGATCATGATCAGAATCTCGGTCTCCCATTTGGAGGCATCCGGCGTGTCCCCCGGGTCCACCGGATTCAGTTCCGCACGGCTCTTCCAACGGTCGCCCTGCACCTTAAACTGCAGCCCCTTCTTCTTCGCCCAATCCTGCAAAGCCCCGTTGGCCGCCATGATATCGCCGCCCTTGTGATAGAGCGAAACGTAACGCCCCGCCGGCAAGGCGTCGCAAATCACTCCAACGCCGCCCTTCATAGGCTTAGCCGTCGGAAAGCCGATATCGATCTGGAGCCCCTTCTTCATATCGATGACCCGGTACCGAACCATCGGCGGCCCCGCCGGCTTGGCCCCGTTCGCCTTCAGCCAGTCCACCACTTGGCGATAGGCCTTCGGTAAGACCACGGGGAAGTCTTGGACAAGCGCGGTCGTCCGAACGGCGGCATAGGGCAACGCCGGACGGACGACGATTTTTGGTTCTTCTAGGTTCAAAAGCAAAGGAAAGAGGACCATGGGCAGAGTGTAACCCGCCTCTTGGTCCATTCCAAGGCTTCGGAATCAAACCCGCAAGCCAGAACAAAAGACTGGCCGCTACTTCCGTCGGCGGCGAAGCAGAGCAATCGCACCGAAGCCAAGAGCCGCCATCGAAGCCGGCTCCGGAACCGCCTGCGGGGTGAGGATGATCGACCGGTACTGGCCAGAGCCGACCAGCTTCGCCATGCCGATGACCTGACCGCTGTCGTTCACATCGAAAGCCGTAAAGCTCGAATAGGTCGCACCCACAATCTGAGCCGAAAGGTCCACCATGCCGCCGGTAGAGGTCCAAAGGAAGGATGCCTCGGCGTGGTTTGCTAAGGTCGAAGTACCAACGACGTTGCCAAGGCCGTTCATCGCCGAGGCATAGGTCCAGCCTCCGCCCAGGTCACCGATATCGGTATAGATCCCGTTCTTGAGCAAGGTGGCCCGGTTCGTGCCGTCGCCAAAGAATGCGTTCTGGTTAACGAGAACCGTGCCATCGTCCAAAATTCCTATGGCTCGGCTGTCGGTGAAGTCCCCGCCGAAGTAAGGCACCGTCGAAAGGACCCCGTTTGTCCAGATGGCCCCGACCTGGTTTGGGTAGAGGTTGGAATCGATATATCCGACAACCACCCCCGACGAGTTAATACCCGTCGCGACGCCTGAAGCGACAGTACTGATCGTCGGCAGTTTCGTGATGGTGTTTCCGTTCCAAACCACCGGCTTGGTCTGGAAAAAATGGTTACTAAACTGGGTCGACTGGCCGACAATGACACCCGAAGCATTGATATCTCTGCCGAGCGAAACCTCTCCCGCCAGCAGGCTGGGAAGCGAGGTCGTCGTTCCACTCAGGGATTTGAATGGACTATATCCACCACCCGAAGGGGACGCCATACCGACCACGGTTCCGTTTTCTCCGAGCCCAAACCCCTGAGTGAAGGAACCACCGAGCCCCGGCACCGCAGTCAGGCTCCCGCCGGAATAGAAGTAGGAGTTACCGTTGAAATTAGCCACCGCCTGCCCGGCATTGTTGATACACATCGGCGAAGAACCGCTTGCGCCGCTCATACCTAGATCGGTGATCGAGTAGCCGGATGCGGATGCAAAAGCGGGAATAGAAAGACTAAGGAGTGCTAGCGCTTGGGAACGAACGAACCTGTTCACGTACCCATCATATCCGACAATACCTAAACTGATTCAGTAGGAATAGAAGCCTTAACGATGGCTTCTGTTCGCATCTCTACGGCCGGTACAACAGCGCCAACGGCACCGCCACAAACAACCCTCCCGCCCAGCCCGCGACCACGTCGCTGAGCCAGTGCGCGCCCAAATAGATCCGGCTCACCCCCACGCAGACCGGCAGCAAACCGAAGAACACGACCAAGGTCACGCGCCAAGGAAAGGTCGGCACGAGGAACCAGCAAACGAAGGCCAGAAACCCATAAAACGCAGCGCTCCCCATCGAGTGCCCACTCGGATAGCTAAACCCCCACCGCGGCCCCGGGTGAATCTTCGCCTCCTCCTCCCCCGGCCGCTTCCGATCGACAAGGTTCTTGACCAAGGCATTGATAGGCAAGGCCGCCAGCGTGAACGGAGCCAAAATCACCAGCGATCCCTCCCCCGCCACCAACGAGATCGCGACAACGCCCACACAGAGCAGGATCACCGTCAAGCTGTTCCCCATCCATGTGGCCCAAAAGGCAAGCCGCGTCGCGACCCGACTTTCGAAATTCTGAAGCCCTTTCGTGCAGGCCAGATCCAGGTCGTAAGTCGCCCGTATCCGGATCAAGGTGGCAAAAAGCGTGACGACCGTGGTCGTCGTAAGCAGTACCGCCAGCGACTGGGGATAGAGAAGCCGCTGAAGGCGATCCGAGCTGAACACGCCGTACACGGACGCTTGGATCGTTCAGAACCAGATAAGGTTCAGCCCGCGCCGTTGCGGGCAGGGCGGTTCTTCGGCTTCGCCGCCGATTACCCGACGAAGTTCAGCATAGTGCAACCCGTCTGCGAATCGCAAGGCAGAAGACCTATTCTTTGTCTTCATAAGGCGCTTGCACGGGTAAGGGGTTTAGAATGGTGTTGAACCCGAATGATCACGTGCACTGGTTGCCACAATACTCTTCCTGACTGGGCTCAAAAATGCCAGTTCTGCGGCGCCAACGTCACCAAAGTCGCCCGCCCGGTAGCCGCTCCCTCGCGCGGCTCCGTTCCTCTTCAACCCACCGCGAAATGGGTCTGGGTCGTCTACTTCATCATCGCCATCTACTGGCTGGTTTCCGGCCTGACCGGTATCGGAACCACGATCAAGGACGCGACTACTCCAAGAGAGCTACTGGGGATGACGTACACCCCCGGGTTCGGACTCTTCCAGATGCTCAGCATCGCCTGGTCAACGTTCACCGCCGTCGTCGGTGCCGGTCTCGCGCTTCGCGTAGAAGCGGCCCGCGGCGTGGTCAACTTCTTCTCGTTCCTGAAGATCTTCTTCGGAGTCTGTGGAGTCGTAGGCGGGTTCCTCGGATCCATGATGGCCGGACCGCTCGGGTTGATCTTCGTCGCTCTGTTCACGCTCGACATCGTCATCGGTGCGCTCACCATCTACACGATCGGCGAAACCGAACGTTCGGCGCCAAACTTCTGATCCACATCCCTCGTCGGGGGGATGCGGAAAAGGGGGCGAGGGGGCGGAAAAGGGCTTCTAGAGGCCAAAACAGGTACAGTTATTGGTAGAAACTTTTCCGCCCGCGCTCAATGGCGATGGGCTTGAACGTTTCGTGAGTTAAGGAAACCGTGGCAGACGAGAATCCCAATCTTTCCGTCGTTCAAGTGAGCGAGGAGCTCGGACGCTCCTATGTAAACTACGCGATGTCGGTCATCATCGCCCGCGCCCTACCGGACGCTCGCGATGGCCTGAAGCCCGTTCAGCGCCGCATTCTCTACGCGATGCGCACCCTGAACGTCACGCCGGACAGCGGCTACGTGAAGTGCGCGAAGGTCACCGGTCAAACCTCCGGCGACTACCACCCTCACGGCGACCAGGTCATCTACCCGACCCTCGTCCGCATGGCTCAGCACTGGTCGCTGCGCTACCCGCTCATCGACGGCCAAGGCAACTTCGGCTCCATCGATGGCGACGCGCCCGCCGCGCAACGATATACGGAGTGCCGCCTCACCCCGCTCGCCATGGAGATCATGGAGGACCTCGACCGGGAAACCGTCGACTGGATCGATAACTACTCGACCACCCTCCTCGAACCCACCGTTCTCCCCAGCAAGTTCCCGAACCTGATCTGCAACGGTTCGCAGGGCATCGCCGTCGGCATGGCCACGAACCTGCCGCCGCACAACCTCACCGAGGTCTGCAACGCACTCCTCCTCCGCATCGCCGAACCGGAGTGCACGCTGGACCAGGTGATGGAGCATCTCCCGGGTCCGGACTTCCCCACCTACGGCATCATCATGGGCTCGAAGGGCATCCGCAGCGCCTACGAGACCGGCCGTGGCTCCATCGTCCTCCAGGCCAAGACCATGATCGAACCCGGCGACGCCGGCAAGTCCGTCATCGTCGTCACGGAGATCCCGTATCAGGTCAACAAAGAAAACCTGATCAAGTCGATCGTCCAGATCGCCAAGGATAAGAAGCTCGACGGGCTTCTCGGCGTCCAGGACTACTCGGACAAGCGCGGCATGCGCATCGAGATCGACATCCGCCGCGACGTCAATCCGAACCGCGCCCTCAACTACCTACTGAAGCACACGAACCTCCGCACCACGTTCGGCGCCACCATGCTCGGCCTCGTCGACATGCAGCCGCGCACCTGCGCGCTGATCGTGATGCTCGACGTTTATCTCAAGCATCGGCGAATCGTCATCGAGCGGCGCACCCGCTACGAGCTGAACCGCGCGCTTGAAGAGCTGCACGTGGCCGAGGGCTACCAGATCGCCCGCCGGTTCATGGACGATATCATCGCCCTGATCCGCGCCAGCCGCGATACCGGCACCGCCCGCGCCGAGATGGTCCGCCGCTTCGGCATGACCGCCTTCCAGGCCGGCGTCGTCCTCAACATGCCGCTCCGCCGTCTGACCCAGTTGGAGCAGAGCGAGCTCGAAGAGAACTTCAAGAACGCCGCCCTTAAGGTCCAGAACCTGCTCGACATCATCTCGGACGCGAACCGACTCACGAAGGTCCTTACTGACGAAGTCACCGCCCTCCGCGACAAGCACGGCGACGAGCGACGCACCAAGATCATCGCCCGCGAAGCCGGCGAGTTCAGCGTCGAAGACCTCATCCCCGAGGAAGAGGCCGTCATCTCCATCTCGCGCGACGGCTACATCAAGCGTGTCTCCATCGACTCCTACCGCCAGCAGAAGCGCGGCGGCAAGGGCGTGAACAACACGATGAAAGCCGACGATGAGCCGGCGCACCTGTTCCAAGCGAACACCCACCACACGATCCTGTTCTTCACGGATCGCGGTCGCGTCTACAAACTGAAGGCGTACGAGATTCCGGAAAGCGGCCGCTATGCCAAGGGCATGCCGGTCATCAACTACATCCAGATCGTGGGCGGCGAGCGCGTCACCGCGACTCTGGGCATCAAGGACCTCAACGCCGACGGCTTCCTCGCCATGGTCACCCACGGCACCGGCGTCGACGCCGAAGGCAAGAAGCGCCCGGCCGAGATCAAGCGGACTCCGCTCCGCGACTTCGCCAACATCCGTAACAACGGTCTGAAGGCGTTCGACATCGAAGAGAGCGACGAACTCGGCTGGGTTCTCCGTACCCGCGGCAACGATGATATCCTGCTCGTCACTCGCCACGGCCAGTCGATCCGGTTCAACGAGAACGACGCCACCGCTCGCTCCCGCGCCGCCGGCGGCGTTCGCGCCATCGAGTTCAAGCAGAACAACACCGACGACCGCGTCGTCGGCGCGTCCGTCCTCCGCTCCGCCAGCGCCGAAACGATCGCCTCGATCGAAGCGGCCGCCGGAATGGAAGCCAAGGACGCCATCGCCGAACTCGAGAAGGCCGCGAATAACGCCAAGAAGACCGAGGACGACTACAGCCGCGCCGTCGCCACCTACGAGATCGCCCGCATCCTGCGACGCGAGAAGATCGAAGAGGAGCGCGCCGAGAAGCTGGAGAAGGACGCCCGCAAGTGGGGCTTCGTCGACGTCCTCGTGGTCAGCGAGCACGGCTACGGCAAGCGCACCCCGATGACCGACTACCGCGTCCAAAGCCGCGGCGGCATGGGCATCCTCACCATGAACTGCACGGACAAGACCGGTAAGGTCGTCTGCGCCGAACTGGTGGAAGATGACGACCGCCTACTCCTCATGACCACCAAGGGCAAGGGCATCCGCATGAAGGTCAAGGAGATTCGGGAAACCGGCCGCGTCGCTCAAGGCGTCAAGCTGGTCAACCTGGCCGGAGCCGACGAAGTCGCCAGCATCGCCCGCATCGCTCGGGATACCGACGACGGCGATCTGGAAGCGGAAACGCCTCCGGCGGAGTAATCGCGAAGGGAGACTTTGTCTCCCTTCGGTTTTCGAAAAGAGTATGGCTACTCCCCCTCAAGCCGTAATCCTTGCCGGCCCGAACGGTGCCGGCAAGACCACCGCCGCGAAAGGCCTCCTTCCCAGCGGCATAGAGTATGTCAACGCGGACATCATCGCGCAGAGGCTAACCGGCCGGAGCGACGCCCCTGGGGAGATGGAGGCCATGCGAATTGAGCTGGCCGAGATCGAAAGGCTCGTCGCCGCACGACAAAGTTTTGCCGTTGAGACGACACTTGCTCCGAAGGCCTTCGAAAAGCGGATCATCCAGTGGCAGGCAGCGGGCTATCGAGTGGGACTTTTCTTTGTCTTTCTATCGAGCCCAGAGCTATCGATCGAGCGTGTCCGCCTGCGAGTCGACCGAGGAGGTCACCATGTTCCGGACGACGTTATACGTCGCCGATACCAAGAAGGGCTTCGCAATTTCTTTTCAAAGTATCGGCATCTTGTGGATGAGTGGCAGCTTCTCGATAACACTGGCTCCCAAACGCAATCGGTCGCCTGGGCGTCTAATGAATCAGGATTGATCATCGACAATCCGAGTTTATGGTCTACCCTTGAAGGGAGGTACGTATTATGAGTTCTGCGAAGGTTGCACAAGCACGGTTTCCCGCCGTTGGTGAAGAGGCGTTGGCCGCCATTCAGAAGGCAACCCGAGAAGCCCTCGCCGAGCATGGCAAGGCAGGCCAGCCCGTGCCCATCTGGCGGGACGAGAAGGTCGTCTGGGTTAAGTTGGACGAGGAAGGCAACATTGTGGGAGACGCCTAACCAATGGACAACGAACTGATCCTCGAACTCGTGGGTGCCGCCCTCGCGATGATGATCTTTACCGGCGTTATGCTGACGCTCTTCGTCCGTTGGTCAAAGAAAGACCGACCCAACTCCTGGAAGTTCTAGGCTTCAAACCGGAGGCTCACTTCATAAACGCTCTCGGCATCCGGTCCGTGGTGTTCTCCGCGCTGCCGGGACCAGTCACCCGTTCGTCGTGAACTCCAATTTGAACCGGCTCATGGGGGATTAGCAACTCTCCGATCCAGTCGCCGATCAACCGCAACTTGAGCTTCAGGGTGGGCATCTTCATCAGATACGCCCCCCGATAAACCACCCAACCGAGAAAGCCACGTAGTTCGAAATTCAGAACCTGAGCCGCCGCCTGCCGATGGCCAATGGCCGCGAAGTTGCCCAGCGTGCTGAACTTGAACTCCTTCATCTCGCCTCCCGACAAAGCTGCCGCAATGTTCCGCGCGCAAAGCGGCCCTTGCCGGACGGCGTTCTGGGCCGTTGCGGCGTAGGGCTTTCCTTCCTTGCTCAAAATCGTGGCCGAATCGCCGAGAGCCCAAACGTTCTCAAAGCCCTCCACCCTTAAATCCCGTCCGCACCGAACGTAGCCCTTTTCATTCGCCGACAGACCAAATGCCTTCACCCCGGGGTTTGGCGCAATACCCGCCGCCCAAACCACGGTGTGGGTGGGGATCCGTTCGCCGTCTGTCGCCTGGGCAAAGTCCGCGCCAATCTCGGAGACCGTGGTTTTTAGTCGTATATCCACTCCTCGCTTTCGCAGCGTCTCGCTGCACCATCGCGCAAGCCCTTCCGTGGTTCCTGGAAGAATCCGATCCGCATACTCCAGCACCACCGTTCGAATATCGCCTTTCTGAATATTGGGATACCGCCGAGAGGCGTCTTGCAGGAAGGCGTGGTATTCGCCCGCTAGCTCGATTCCGGTGAAGTTACCGCCGACGACCACAAAGGTCAGCAAAGCCCGACGATCTTCGCTTCGTTCCATTGTGTTGGCGACTTCGAGCAATCGAATCCCCCGGTCTCGTAAGGCGATCGCGTCCACCAGCGCCTTCATCTCGAAGCCAAACTCTCGAAGGCCAGGGATGTTCTCGGGTACTCGCGTCACTGAACCAAGGGCAAACACCAGATGGTCGTAGTGCACCGACTGCTCCTCCTCCAACCCGATCACGCGATACTTCACCTGACGCGCTTCGAGATCCACGGCCAACACCTCCGACATCCGGAAATCGGCCTTCGGCGCTTGCGCACGAAGGGGCACCGTCACGTGGCGCGGTTCCAAGGTGCCTACTCCCGCCTCGATCAACAACGGATAGTAGAGCGTGTAGTTATTCCGGTCGAGAACCACTACCTCGACGTCTTTCGGAAGCCTGCGGCCCAGTTCGGCCGCGCAGCTCGCCCCACCAAATCCCGCCCCGAGGACGACGACCCGCTTTCTTTCTCCCGCAAACTCCGTTGCCATCGCTTTGGGATACGTGTTCAAACGTTTCAAGTTCCCACGACCCAGGCTCTGTCCGCCTATACTGAAATCCGATGCTCGCCGTTCTCGTTCTTGCCCCCGTCTGGGATGCCACCCTCACGCACGACCGCCAAAAGGCATTGGACGCGATTAATGCGAAGGACCTGCGGGCATACGTCAGCTATCTGGCGGATGACAAGCTGGAAGGACGCGGCACTCCTTCAAAAGGGCTCGATATGGCGGCCGACTTCATCGCGGAGGAATTCAAGAAATCCAAGCTCGAACCGCTTGGTGACGACGGCTATTTCCAGACCACCACCTACACCAGCCGCAACGGCAGCGTGACCGGCAAGGTGCGAAACGTGGTCGGCCTCCTGAAAGGCAGCGACCCGGCTCTCGCCGACCAAGTGGTGATGGTCACCGCGCACTACGACCACCTCGGCAAGAAAGCGGCGGGCGAAGGGGACCTGATTTACAACGGCGCCAACGACGATGGCAGCGGCACCGCGGGCGTCGTGGCCCTTGCCCACGCTTTGGGCAAAGCGAAGCCCAAGCGTAGCGTGCTGTTCGTAACCTTCTGGGGCGAAGAGAAAGGCATGCTGGGCTCCACCTACTACGGCCAGCACCCGGTCGTTCCCCTCGCCAAGACGGTAGCGGACATCAACCTCGAGCAGATCGGACGCACGGATGACAGCGAAGCGCCAAGGGTCAACGCGGTCAGCATCACTGGCTATGACTTTAGTGAGACGGTGACCGCCATGGTCGCCGCGGGCAAAGTGCTCGGTACCGAGGTTCAGCGTCACGCCCAATACAGCGATCCGTTCTTCATGCGAAGCGACAACGCCGCCATGGCCGCCGCCGGTGTCCCCGCGCACACCATCTGCGTCGCCTTCGAGTACCCCGACTACCACGGTCTTGCCGACACGCCGGACAAGCTCGACTACGACAACATGACCAAGGTCGTCAAGCTCTCGGGCCTAAGCATTCTCACGATAGCGGATGCTCCCCAGGCACCGAAGTGGAATAAAGACAACCCGAAGACGGCGCGGTACCGAAAAGTTCGCGGCGAAGAGTGAAGGTTCGGATCAGTACCGACTGGCGGAAAACGGTCAAGCTCACGGCGGCATTCGTCGCCTTGGGTTTTGGTCTCACCCTCCTAGGCTCAGTCTTTCCCGAGCACCTTGAACTAACGAATAGCCTGCGGCTTCTGCTTGTCATCCTTCCAGCCACTGCCATGGCGGCTCAGTTCGTCGCCTTGGCACTCCATGAATTTGGCCACTTGGTGGCCTCCATTCTTTTTGGCTTTAAGGTTATCTACATCGGTTTCGGTGGCCTTCAGTTCATTCTCTCGGGCGAAGACAAATGGGAGTTGCTGCCGGAAAGTGGAGCAGTCGCATCGGAATCGACGCTTCTCCAGGACCGACCGTGGCCAAACTCTGTTGTCAGCTTCGCGGGTCCATTCGTCGATATTCTGGTCGGATCGATTGCCGCATTCTTCGCCTTTAAAATCGAGAGTTCCTATGGGTTACTCTTGCTCCTCCTTACGATCTCCTCGGCGCGAAACGCCTACATCTCGCTGTCCCCTTCATATCCCGGACTGCTGAGTAACGACATCAAGCAGATACTCGACGTCTGGAAGCCGCAGTCCCAAATCTTTGCCCACCGATCCTTTCGGCGGATCTATCCGATTCTTGCGGGGGAAGACCCACGGAGCTTCGAGAGCGAAGACGTCCGCCGCGCGCTCTGGCTTGACCGAGACCTTAAATCCTCTATCGTCGTCACCCAGATCGCCACGTACTATTCGATTGCAAACGATGCGAAGGAAGCTGTCGAAATGGGAGCGCGCTATGTCACAACTTGCCGAGAGCTTCTCGCCACGGATACTGACGATGACCGGGAGCAGTGGGAGAGTCTGCTCCAAGACGCCCTCCTCGAGTCAGCCTTTGCTGCTGCCCTCGTAAACGATCTATCGTGCGCGCACGCTTTTGAAGCGGAACTCGTGCAAATCGATAGTACGAACTGGCACACCGCACGCCGAATGCATTCCGCCTTGTTGCTCGCATCCGGGCGGACGGAAGACGCATGCCGAGCGGTGAAAACCGCCCAGTCGTTTCTTGACCAGGATAAGGCAAGCACCCCCTCGCCAATGTGGAATACGGCGGAACTCTTCCTCGATCTTGTTCGCGTGGCCGCGACTAAATCCACTTAATCCTCTTGAACACGAGCAGCACCAACCCTGCCAATCCAAGCATTAACGCCCACGAAAACGCGTAGCCGTAGTGCCAATGCAGCTCCGGCATGTACTCGAAGTTCATGCCGTAGACGCCCGCCACCAGCGTCATCGAAGCCAAGACCGTCGCCACAACGGTCATCTTCTTGACCACGATATTCAAGTTATTCGAGACGTTCGACAGATGGATATCGACCATCGACGTCAGCGCGTCCCGCAGCGAATCCACCGTTTCGCCGATCCTCAGCGCGTGATCGAGGACGTCTTGGAAGTAACGCCGTGACTCCTCGGGCAGCACCTCCAGATCCCGCCGGAGCAGCGAATTCATGACATCCCGCACCGGCGCAATCGCCCGGCGTAGCTTCATGAGGCGCCGCTTCAGCCGCACGATCTCCGGCAGCCGGCCTTCCCTGCCTTCGAACAGCGTGTCGCCGAGATCCTCGACGGCGTCTTCGATATCGTCGATGACCAGGAAGTAGTCGTCGACGATCCCGTCCGCCACCGCGTGCAGCAGGAAGGCGGCCGAACGGCCAAGGTAGCCCGGCCGGTCGCTCCAGCGTTTGAACCAATCGTCGATCACCGGCACCGACTCGCGCGAGACCGTTACCAGCGCGTGGTCGTTGAGGAAGAAGCCCACTTCCACATAGCGTTCATCCTTCTCATCCCGGACCATCGCCGGGAGTACGAGAAAGGCTAGGCCGTCAAACTCCTGCAAAGCGGGCCGCTCCCTGTCGCTAAGCGCGTCCTCGACGGCCAACTCGTGGAAGCCCATCCGGTCCCGAAGCAATTCCCGGGCCTCCGGGCTGTCCTCCGTCACGATATCCACCCAAACCGGGGGCCCTGGCTCGCATACGGCATGAACCGCGCCATCCAGGTCGATGGGCTTACAGGATCCTTCCTGATCCAGCCGGGCTCCCCGGATCTTCATTTCGGCGACGAGGCACCGTCCTTCATCCGCCAGAGCAGCGCCACAAGGCTCTTCCCATCGTGAATCTCGCCCCGCTCGACCATAGCGAAGGCTTCCTGAGTCGGGATCTCGACCACCTCGACGTCCTCGTTTTCCAACCCTCCCCCGCCGCCTTCATAGCGGCCCTCAGCGTTGAAGATCGTCAGCTTCTCGCTCAAGCCTCCGGGCGAGCCGTAGAACTCGGCAATTTGCTCAAGGCTATCGAGCACAATCCCCGTCTCCTCTAACGCCTCGCGCCGCGCCGCGTCTTCCGCGGTCTCACCCGGATCGATCGCGCCCGCCACGATCTCCAGCAGCCAGGGTTCGCCGTGACGGGCGGTGGGGTAGCGATACTGGCGAACGAACAGGACCACATCCCTTTCTGGATCGTGAATAAGTACCGCGACGGCGTCTCCCCGTTCCACGGAAAGGCGGGGCGAAGGACGGCTCCAGGTGCCGTCAGGCTTCTCATAGGTGACCATTGCTTCGTCCACCGCGAAGAATCCTTGGTAAACCCGGCGCACGCCGACGATCTGCGTCTCCCGCATAGGTCCCCATGTTGCCTCAAGCGGAGCCTTTCCCGCGTAAAGTAAGAGGTATGCGCGTCTTGCCGCTCGTTTTGCTGCCAATCATGGCCGCCGCCTGCACCGCCGCGGCCCCTGAAGCCCGTCAGGCGCCGGTAAAAGCGCCCGGCCGGTACGTGGAGACGATCACCGCCGAGGGCAAGGCTCGGAAGTTCGTTCTGAGGGTGCCCAAGGGGTACGACGGGACGAAGCCCGTGCCGATCGTAATGGTGCTTCACGGTTGGACAGGCAGTGCCGACTCTGCCGAGCTTTACACTCGGATGGGCGAGAAGGCAGATAAGGAAGGGTTTGTGGCGGTCTTCCCAGACGGGCTAGGCAACTCGGGATTTCAAGGCTGGAACGTCGACTGGATCAACTTAACCGGGCTCACCAACCCGGCCCCCGACGATGTATCGTTCCTCAAGTCGGTTCTCGATCAAGTCGAGAAGGAGGTCACCTTCGACAAGAATCGAGAGTTCGTCGTCGGCCACTCGAACGGCGCGTTCATGGCAAATCTTCTCGGTTCAAAGCTGGGCGGCCGGCTTGCGGCCATCGCTAGCATGGCGGGTTCCATCGGCCTAAATCCGGAGCACGAGATTCCGACCCCAACCAGCCCGGTCAGCGTCATGCTCCTTCACGGACGAGCGGACCACATGGTCTCATACGAAGCCGGGGCCTCCGCGCTGTTGAAGTCGATCGGCGCCGTGGAATCGGCGAAGTTTTGGGCCAAAGCGGACGGGTGCTCGGACACACCCGCAACCACCAAGAGCGCCGACGGAAAGATTCAGACCGACCGTCATACCGGCGGAAAGAACGGAACCGAAGTCGTTCTCATCAGTGTCGATGGCGCCCCCCATGACTGGTGGGGCGGTTTGGGGCGCACCCAAGAAGGTAAGCCGTTCGATGTACCCACCTACGGTGCGCCCGTCGCCGATCTGGTTTGGGACTTCTTCCGGACTCACCCCAAGCAACCCTAGGCGATGAAAACGGCGGATCCGATGGACCCGGTGGTAGCTGGGGGCAGAATCTGCTCCCAGGCACCCGGCCATCGCCCCGGGGTCTGGGCGGCCCACGAGGATCGCCGTCATGAGCTTCACCGGTTAGAACCGGTCGACGTCCGGCGATTAGTCCTCGAAGGGAGCGGACTGCTACTTCTCACCGTCGTCGTTGCCGCCATCGCCGCCCCGTTTGGATACGCCTGGCTCGCCTTTTGCATCAGTTTCGTCTTCGGGGCTGGAGGTCTGATCGCACGGCACCGGGACGACGAATGGAGAGAATTTAGCGAAGAGATCCTCGCCATGAGCGATGAATTTGGGGTGGGGCCGTCTTGGACGGTCGACGTGATGATCCGTCAGGGCGAGGCTCCCACCGGCCGAGATCAGGGGCTGATGTGGGTGGAAGGCGGCCGGGTTCTGTTCTCCGGCCGATGCACCTCGTTCGCCATTTCGCCGGACCAGGCGGCCTCTCCCATTCGTCATGAGTACGCGGTGCGGGGCTTGCGGCTACGGCTTAACCTGGAACTGAAGGCGGAAACGGAGGCGGGAAAAGTCACGCTTTCGTTCTGGCCCTTGGCCGACGGATTTCGGAGGGCGGAAGAGGACGCGGCCTCCATGCGATACGCCTTCAACTCGATCCTGGTCGGGCCGGGTAGGCCCTCGACAATCGGCCAGTGGCCGCCGCTTGAGGTGGGTCCCGGCGCGCTGACTCCTTCCCAGGCTCTCCGATCGCTACGAACGAGAACCTTTCTCTGGGCCGTTGGGGTGGTTATTTTCTCCATTCCTACGCTGATCGCGTTTCCCGCCCTCGGGGTCGGTGAGTTTGTCCTTTTGATCGGCTTGGCGTTCGCGCTAAACAAGAACGATTTCGCGATGCGGAACCGGGCCTACCAGGCCGCCCGGAGGGCGTGGCGGTAGGCATGATTCAGAACGATCAACTCACCGAATTGACTCACGAGGTGGAGTTGGCTCTCGCGAGCCAAGCGGATTGGACGCCGTCCATCGTCACCGAGCGCGAAGTCGAGTACCGCCGGAAGAAGGTGGTTCACCACGACTGGGTGGCCCTCACCGTTGGCGCGTCCGTCATCTCCGCGCTCGCGATTTTTGGCATCTGGGCGAGTATTCAGCTCCTTGCCGCCTGGTCGGTCATTCCGATCATTCTGCTGATCATCGGGCTGTCCTACGCGGCCCGGAATATCGACCGACGCCGGGAGCGATTGCAAAAGGAGGCCGCCGACGCAGACCGGATCTTGCAGGACGAATTTGGCTCCGGAGAGGGTTGGCTCGTCGACCTCAAGATCATCCAAGGGGCGGCACCCACTGGGGAGGATCGCGGGATGCTTTGGTTTGAAGACGGGCGGATGGTGTTCTCCGGCCACCGCACCTCCTTTGCCCTAAGCTCCTCCCAGGCGGACGACCGGTGCCGTTTCGAGAACAAAGTCCCCGGCTTGCGTCACTCGTGGGCGTTGAAACTCAAACTCAGGACCGAGGCCGGGCCGGTTTTCCTTTCGTTTGAGCCTCCGGCCAACCAGCATGATGTTGTGCCAGGCGCGATCAACCACTGGGTGGAATCGACACCGGTAGCCGACGGCCAGTTTCCGCCCACCAAGCTTGGGCCGGGCGCTCCGACGTTGGGGCATCTTCTGATGAAGGCAGTCGTTAGTACTGCCTACTGGCTCGGCCTGCTTTATCTGGCGTTTCTCCCTGCCACCTGGAACGCGTTCGCGATTATTTTCGCCCTGGGAGCGGTCGTAGCGCTCTACCTCCGACTTTGGTTTCCCTTCACGCGCTGGCGTGCTTGGGCAAGCATGCGGAGGGTCAAGTGGTGAGGGCGGCGCCGGAGAAAGTTGCGCGGTGGACTCCATCGCCGCTCACAGAACAAGAATCGCTCCGTGAAGTGCAGGAAGTTGCGCGGGCCAAACGGCGTTCCGTCCTTTCGGTCGGTTTCCTGATTGTCTCCGTACCGATCAGCCTCCTCCTATTTTTCCTCGGCCCGATGTACCTGCCCCTTGGCGTCGCACTTCTTGGTGGGGCGTTGAAGCTCTGTATCCGAGAGCCCGGCCCTCTTCGTGAGCCAGCGGATGCCGAGTTCGAGCGGGAGTTCCGAACCGGGGGTTCGGGCCGTACGGGTTGGCTGGTTAAGCTTCTCGTGCACCAGGGGGACGCGCCGATGGGAAGCGACCGGGGGATGCTCTGGCTGGAAGACGATCGCCTTTACTTTGCGGGACGAAGAACCTCGTTCGGATTGACTGCGGATCAGGTGAGCGGGCTCCTCACCTTCGACCCGGCGACTCCCGGAGTTCGGAATGACTTGGAACTCCGTTTAGCCCATCACACCCCCGCAGGCCCGCTCGGCATCTCCGTCTCCCCGATCGTGCCCGGGGGACGAATCGACGCCGGCGCCTATCCCGAAGTCATCGACCGCGTCAACCGCTGGATCGGTCGAGGAGCGACCACCGGTGGGCAGCTTCCGCCGCTGGATTCGGGACCCGACGCGCCAACCCTGACCAAGCTCTCCCTTCACGCAACCGTCTCGACGGCCTACTGGGCTCTGCTTGCCCTCTGGTTTCCCTTCCTGCTTTTGGTCCACCAGCCGCTGCTGGCGGTGACGGGGGCTTTCTTTGGGCTGCTGCTCGGAGGTTTGTGGTCCCCGCTTTGGTCGCCTTGGCTTCGTGTCCGCGCTTGGCACGACCGGCGGCGGGTTCTCGGCGAACGATGAGCAAAGAGCACGCGGATTGGACCTTGAGTCCGGCTCTTGAGTCAAGAGCGAAGGCATCGGCGAAGGCTGAGCCTTACAAAAAGCGATCTCGGAGGCTTTTTCTACTCTCTATCTTCGCCCTCGTTGGAAGTTGCGGATTTGGGCTTTCAGAACTCGACCTAGCGGTGGAAGTCTCGTTAGCGTTGGCGTTCTACACATTCCTTGCCGGGATCTACTTTATGCGCCTTGGCGGCAAGCGAGAACTCCTCCTACAGCAGCGCGACCGTGAACTACTGGTTGAATATTCTTCGGTTAGGGGGTGGCTCGTGGACCTTTTTGTGCTGCAGGGCAATACTCCAACAGGGCGGGATCGCGGGGTGTTGTGGTTCGAGGAGGATCGACTCTATTTTGTTGGCGACCGGACTTCGTTTGGGGTTTCGAGGGGGCAGATCGCGGCAATGCAGGCCGACGGATTTCGGGTGTCGGACCTAAGACCTGAGTTTGTACTTGAGCTGAGCGTAGATACTCCACTGGGCAAGACGGGTTTTGGGTTCGACCAGATCCTGTCGATCGGCTCGAATCTTTCCAATTCGAGTTCAAACGACTTGGCTCAAGTTCTTCGCGGATGGATGAGATCTACTGGCAATGAAGAGGGTCAATTGCCGCCGTTTGCTCTTGGCCCCGGGATTCCAAGCCTCAATCTTCTTTTTCTGCGGGCCGTGGGGAATACGATAGTCTGGGCCACGCTGATCATTACCATGGCGGCGGCTGGATTTTGGCTGGGATGGGGTGCGGCACTGGTCTCGATAGCCATTGGGGTGTTCCCTCTCACGACTTGGAGCGACCTTTGGTTCCCTCGGCTTCGGTGGCAAGCATGGCGCGATCGCAAGCGGCTTGACGATGCGAGCCACAATAGATCCCAATGAAAGACGTTGTGCGCGACGACGCGAAGCGCCGGCTCGCCCGAATTGCGGGCCAGGTGGGCGGCATCCAGAAGATGGTGGACGAGGGGCGTTACTGCGTCGACGTCCTGACCCAAATCTCCGCCCTCCGCGCCGCCCTTGACCAGTTCGGCGTTTTGATGCTGACTACCCACCTCGAAGACTGCGTATATGGGGATGGCGAAGAAGGCCACGGCATGACCCCGACCGAGCGGCTGGAAGAGATCAAGGTCACGTTGAATCGGTTCTTGAAGTGAGGGAAAAGGGAAGAAGAAAAAGGAGATAGGATGGGAGGGCGTCCCTCCGACTCCCTCTTCCTTATTCCCTCTTCCCCTACTCCAGCTCGATCGTTGCCGGCGGCTTGCTCGTCAGGTCATAGAAGACGCGGTTGACGCCTTCGACCTCGTTGACGATGCGGCGGGCGATGGTTTCGAGGGCTTCGAAGGGGAGATCCACCGCGCGGGCGGTCATAGCGTCTTCGCTCTCCACCGCGCGGAGCACGATCGGCTGCTCGTAAGTCCGCTCGTCGCCCATCACGCCGACGCTCTTCACATCTAGGAGCGCCGCGTAAGACTGCCAGATGCCCTTATTGAGGCCGCGTGCCTTGAGTTCCGAGCGGAAGATCCAGTCGGCCTCCTGCACCATCACGACTCGCTCTGGGGTGACCTCGCCGAGGATACGAACGCCGAGGCCGGGACCCGGGAACGGCTCGCGGTCGACCATCTCGTCGGGGAGGCCGAGCTTGCGGCCAACGGCGCGGACTTCGTCCTTAAAAAGCCAGCGGAGGGGCTCGATCAGCTTCATCCGCATCCAGTCCGGCAGGCCGCCCACGTTATGGTGGGTCTTGATCTTGGCGGCGGTGGGGGAGCCGGATTCGATGACGTCGGGATAGAGGGTGCCTTGGGCGAGGAAGTCGCAGCCCTGGAGCTCGTTCGCGTGGTCCTCAAAGACCTGGACGAAGTTGGCGCCGATCGACTTGCGTTTGGCTTCGGGGTCTTTCACGCCCTTGAGGCCAGCGAAGAACCGGTCATGCTCGATGAACGCCTTGAGGTTGCCCTTAAAGTGCTCACCGAAGGTTTCGATGACCTGCTTGGCCTCGTCTTTGCGGAGGAGGCCATGATCGACGAAGACGCAGACGGCGCGATCGCCGATGGCCTGAATGAGGAGGGCGGCCATAACGGAGCTATCGACGCCGCCGGAGACGGCGCAGAGCACCTTCCCTTCCGGCCCGACGGTCTCGCGGATCTTCGCGATCTCTTCTTCGATAAAGCTTTCGCTGGTCCAGTCGCCGCGGAGATTGCAGACGTCGAACAGGAACCGGCGGAGGACGGTCTTGCCGTCGGGGGTGTGGGTGACCTCGGGGTGGAACTGGACGCCGTACTGCTTCTTCGCGGCGTTCTCCATCGAGGCGACGGGGCAGGATTCGGTGGTGCTGGTGACGACGAACCCTTCCGGCACGGCTTCTACCTGGTCGCCGTGGCTCATCCAGACGCGGTTGCTGGAGAGGCCCCAGACCATCGAGCTATCGATGGCGCCGCTCAGTTCGCGAAGGCCGTATTCTTTGTGGTTGGAGGTGACCACTCGACCACCGAGGCGCTGGGCCATGAGCTGCTGACCGTAGCAGATGCCGAGGATTGGGATGCCTTCAAGAAGGGCGAGGTCGAGAGTGGGGGCGCCTTCTTCGAGCACCGAGCGGGGTCCGCCGCTGAGGATGACCGCATCCGGTTTCTCCGCTTCGATCTTGCGGGCCGCGTCGGTCCAGGGCACCATCTCGGAGTAAACGCCGAACTCTCGGACGCGCCGGACAATGAGCTGGGTGTACTGGCCGCCGAAGTCGACGACCAAAACGCGCTGGTGGGTCATACGACGTTTTACCCGTTCGGGCACAATTACGCCATGCGACCCACGGCGGCTCTCTTCTGTCTCCTCCTCGCCCCCGCTCTCCGTGCCCAAACTGTCGACCACGATCTGATCTACATGAAGTCGGGCGGAGCTGCCTTTACGATGGAGGCGTTCCGCCCGGCGAAGCCGAACGGGATCGCCGTGATCTTCCTGGTCAGCGGCGGTTGGGCCTCCGACCACAACAACATCAACCCCGCCGCCGCCTTGCCGTTCTTAAGTCAGGGCATTACGGTCTTCGAGGTCGTTCACGGCACTCAGCCCCGGTACAAGATCCCGGAGATCGAGCAGCAGGTCGCGCGGTCGATTCGGTTTATTCGCAGCAACGCCACCCGCTTCGGCATTGAGCCGAACAAGATCGGCATCTTCGGCGCCAGCTCGGGAGGCCATCTCTCGCTGATGTCCGGTGTCGTCGCCGACAGCGGCAACCCCGACGCGAAGGACCCCATCGACCGTGTCTCCAGCAAGCCGAACGCCATCGTCGCCTGGATGCCGCCGACGGATATGATCAACTTCGGCGCTCCCGGCCGGATGCCTTTTAAGGAGCAGAAGTACCTCGTCTTTCAAGGCGCCTTCCCGGTCAAGCCGGACGCTTCGCTGGAGGAGATGAGCGTGGTCGCAAAGGCGCTCTCCCCAATCTACGGCATCACCCCGTCATTCCCGCCCACGCTATTGATGCATGGCGACAAGGACGATCTGGTGCCGGTCGAGCAGTCTCAGAAGCTGGACGCTGTCTTCGCGGAGAAGGGCGTGGATCACAAACTGATCGTCATCCCCGGCGCCGGCCACGGACCGGCTGGATTCGTGGAGCGGTTCGGCGATGTGATCGAGTGGTTTAGGACGAAGATGAAGTGATGTGGTTTGTGGCCTGAGTTTTGTGGTTTGAGATAGGTTCTCAAACCTCAAGCTTCAGACCACAAACCACATCACCTCATCCCTCGATCAACCGTCGGAGGTCGCTGTGATAGTGATGGAGGAAGCCGACGGCCTGCTCCTGACGTCGGCCGACGTGGACCTTCGCGACGGCTCTGAGGAGCATGGTCGCGCGACCGTCGGATTCACCGTGGGGACCCACCCGGTCGATCTCGACGCTCTCATCTCCCACGTGGCGGACGAAACCGGTGGGGCCGTAATCGTTTTCATCCACCACGTGGACGACGATTTGGGCCTTCTTGGCCTCCTGCAGTTGGCCGGCCAAGCCGGTTTCGCCGGGGGTCGGAGGAAAATCGTTGCTGAAGACGGAATCCCGGAACTCGTAAAGCGTCTCCAGTTTGCGGAGGTACGCCGTGTCGACGTCGATCCGGACGACGTCATCGGTTCGAATGGCGCGACGACCGTCCGGTTCGCCGCGGGTGGTTAGGCAACGCAAGGCGATCTCTCGGAGGCTGGCATCCTCGACGAATCCAACCTCATACCGCTCAAACCCTTCCCCCTCGGCATACACCGCAACCGCGCGTTCTTCGACCTGCGCCTTTTGAAGGGCAAAGAGAAAGCCGGTCTTGCCGTCGTTAGACATACCCATTACTTTCTGCCCTATTCGGCGCTGGCGGTAGGGGGATGCGATGAAAGCCGCAATAGCTCAGCGAGGCACGATAGTGTACGATACACTTAAAGTCATGGTTGTTCAGTACCGCTTTCATATTAAAGGAATTAGCATCACCAAACAATTATTCGGGCTAAATTCATATTTTCAGAACAAATAGGCCCGTTGAGTTCAATTTTGGCTTATAGTATTCGGCAGGCGTCGCTTTGTCCAGTGATTGTGCGGGCGTCGTTCCAAGGACTTTTTCGTCAATGGTTAAGCTCAATTTGGCTCGCCGACCGCTTTCCCGCGGTTTCACCCTCATCGAACTCCTCGTCGTCATCGCGATCATTGCCATCCTCGCCGCCATCCTCTTCCCTGTCTTCGCTCAGGCAAAGATGGCTGCCAAGAAGACTCAGGCCATCAGCAACGTGAAGAACGTCACGACGGCGACGATGATCTACCTGAGTGACAGCGACGACACTTTTCCGCTTGCGCACATCATCATGCCGGGCGGATTGACGTCTTACAACCGGTTCATTCCCACCCCCCAGACGCTTGCGACGGCCTACACGACCGCCGCCGGCCTTGATGCGCTAGGAGGGTTCTATTCGAACTCGCTCCGTCCGTATATCAAGAGTGAACAGATCTGGAACGATCCGGTTGCGCAATCGACCACTTCGGTTTACAACCTGAGCATCACGTCGGGCACCGGTTCTTCAACGCCTCCTCCGCCTGCCGGGACTTCGAGTTATTCATACGCGATGAACGGGCTCCTCACGTCCTACAACGCGACGTCCGTGGCCGCCCCGGCAGGTTTAATCTTGTTCTCGCAGGACGGCATGCGCAAGACTCCGGGTTGCTGGTTCGCAAACCCTGCCATGTACTGTCCGAATAACTCCGCGGCCTGCGTCTACCAGAAAGCGACCTCGACCTGCGGAACTAGTGCGACGGTCAATGGGGATGCGAGTTTCTTCTCTCGATCTACCGGTGGCCTTGGCTTCGATACGTATAACCGCCAGTGGGTCGTTTCGTTTGCGGACGGACACGCAAAGACGCGCCGCATCGGGGTCTACAGCACGGGCAAGACCGATCCTCGGGTGGATCCGATGGCTTCGTATGGCGGTACCGATGGCAAGGTGTCCACCTCGATGACCCGGTGGTACTCAGCTGAAAATGCGGGCGGCTGCCATGCCTACATGTTCCGCCCGGATCTCGACTTCTCGACCTGGGACGCGGCGGTTGAAAACCTATGAGAAAACTGCTTCCCCTCGGATTTCTCGTCTTGCTTGGCGTGATCGCTGCCGGCTGCTCATCCTCATCGGATGCGAGTACCGACGCCCCACCGAAAGGCAATCCGCCCAATACGAGCACCGCGCCTCCGGGAACACCTGGGCCGGAAGAGCGAACGACTCAGGGCGCTCAAGACGGCAGTAAGTAGGACAGTTGGCCTCTTACGAAAAAGCCTCCGATTTCAAACGAAACGGAGGCTTTTTTCTCTTCTAACCGGGATATTCTTAGGGTGCTGTACCGCACTTGTAGACGGTCTTTTGGAATGCGCTTGTAGAATCGCTCATCTTCTGTTAGACTGCCTCCCGACCTGAATCACTAGGCCCTGATTATTTGGCTATGTTTCGAAAAGCATTTACTCTCATCGAACTCCTCGTCGTGATCGCGATCATCGCGATCCTCGCCGCCATCCTATTCCCCGTCTTCGCTCAGGCGAAGGAAGCCGCCAAGAAAACGCAGAGCCTGAGCAATGTGAAGCAACAGGGCCTCGCACTCCAAATGTACGGCAGTGATAGCGACGATGGCTATCCGACCTGGTCCGAATATTGGGCCATCTCTACCAACAACGGCGCAACCGGCCCCCTCGCAGGTGTTCCGGCGGGCTCAGACACGATCGATCGCTATTGGGATGCAAAACTCAACGTATATGTCAAGAGCGGCAACCCTGAAAAAGGTAAGTACAGTGGTCTTTGGCGCAGTCCCGCCGCACAAGAGGCCGATACAAAGCGGAGCTATGGCATTGGCTATTACTTCACGTACGACCGCGACTCGACGAGCCCTTGGAGCTATCGATGGCTCAACGCTGGGAAAATTGTGAGCCCGGCGACCCTCGTGTTCAATGGCGAGTCTGGTTATAGCGGCATGATGTCGCGCCAGGTGAACTATGACGCCTATGTCGACAAGTACATCACCCCCGCGCCATTCCGCCGGGAAGCACCCGACCGCTTCAGCAATGGAGCGTGCTACTCCTACGCCGACGGACATGCTAAATTCGTGCTGCGAGCGAAGTATTGGGCCTGGCCAACGCCGAAGCAGACCAACTATTCGGCCTACAACGCGCAGAACTACTGCATCTCCGCGCTTCATTTCGCTCCGGGCGCTGGTGAGCGGACGACGCTCGCAAACCTTGCGATCTCCGGCGGCTATAGCTGCGTCCTTGACCAGTAACGCAGCCAAAAATCGTCCCTGACGGACTACGGTCCGTCAGGGCGAGGCGCATCACCCGCCCCTTTGGGGTCTGCGGCAAGGGCGGCGTCGGCTGCAGCTTTCTGCTCCTTCGTTACCGGTGCGCTATTAGGAAGTTGATTCACGCCGCTGTCGTCAGAGGAAGATCCGCATCCACATAAAATGGCGGTCAACGAGATGAGCACTAGAGGGATGATTTTCATAATCATTTAATGGGGCCTGCGCCCCCATCGGTTATACCGCCACCCAATGCCTCCCGCTTTCAAATCCGTTTGATCCGGGAAGATTCTGCTCCGGGCGGGGAGAGGACGCACCAATGGCGACAAGCCTGCGGTAGACGCGAACGACATGCCCGCGGATGGACCTCCAGGCTCGAAGTAGACGGCACCACGTTTGTCCGATGGACAAACGCGAAAGGTGAGGATCGATTTTTCCAGAAATCAAGTTACGATCATAATCGCTTTCTAACCCTCACAGGAGGACAAGGACAGTGATCCTGATCGGTGTTTACGAAGCCAGGTGATGTTTGTTACACTAGAAACTCGTCGTTCTCGCTCTGCAATTTTTTAAACCTATGTCCCGCAAAGCATTTACTCTGATCGAGCTGCTGGTGGTCATCGCGATTATCGCGATCCTCGCGGCCATTCTCTTCCCGGTCTTCGCCCAAGCCAAAGCCGCAGCGAAGAAGACGGCCTGCCTTAGCAACCTCAAGCAGTTGGGGACGGCGAGTCAGGTCTATTTGGGTGACAGCGACGATACGTTCGCGATCACTTACGGGGCTGATCCGGCGGGAGGTTATACCTATGACCGCTACATGCCGGTGCCGGCAGACTGGCCGACGGGGCTTACCGCGGCCCAGCTAAACCGCAATCAGGCGTTCTGGGCGAACAACCTTCAGCCGTACATGAAGAACACGGCGATGCTGCAGTGCCCTTCGGCCTCGAAGGTGGATCCGACGGCTGATGCCACGTTGCCGGTTCCGGTCCCCGGCTCTGTGCAGAACTACGTCAGCTACACCTACAACGGACTTTTAAACGGTTACGGCGCGACGGCGGTAGCGGCCGTCAGCCGGCTGCCGGTGTTTTGGGAAGGGCGAGGCAACCGAACGATGCGAGGGACGGGGTACGTGAACCCTTATCTCGAGTGCGACGACGAGGCGGCGCCCTGCGTTTACGTGCCTTCGAGCGCCGCCTGCTCCGGCAGCGTGAACGGACAGTGGAGCTACACTTCTCGCGGAAACGGGACCTCTGGCTACAACGTTCACGGCGGGCTGAACTACTCGTTTGCGGACAGTTCGTCTAAGTTTAAAAAGATCGGGGTACCGAATTCCGAAAAGACCGACCCGCGAATCGATCCGTTTGCCTCTTACGCGAACAACGCTCCGACGAAGAGCTGGTACGACCAGTGGGCTTGCCACTCGTATCTGTTCCGCCCGGACTTCGACTTCCAGACTTGGGGGAGCTCGTCGACCGGCTAGTGAAAGCCTTGGTTCTGCTCCTGATCACCGCCCTCGTGGTGGGCTGCGGCTCCTCTTCGGAGGAGGCCGCCAACCCGGCCGGGCCGCCTCCCGCCGAGGTGCAGCATCCCCGTGGCGACGCCCCCGCCCGGGACAGCGGCACCGCCGTTAGGTAACCTCCCTCCCGCAACGACGGGACGGAACGATGGCGCTGAATAAGAAAACGGTTCGAGATGTGGACGTGCGAGGCAAGCACGTCCTGGTGCGGTGCGACTTCAATGTTCCGCTTGAAGACGGGAAGATTACGGACGATCGGCGGATCAGCGAAGCACTGCCGACGATCAAGTTCCTTTTGGAAGGCGGCGCATCCGTCGCCTTGATCAGCCACCTTGGTCGTCCGAAGGGCCCGTCGTCCGAGTTCTCGCTGAAGCCGGTGGCCGAGCGGCTTTCCGAACTGCTTGGCAAAGGCGTACCTTTGCTCGAAGACTGTGTCGGTCCGGCCGTGGCGGAGGCGATCTTGACCTCGAAGCCCGGAGATGTGGTCCTGCTGGAGAACGTTCGCTTCCACCCGGAAGAGGAGAAGAACGATCCGGAGTTTGCTAAGCAGCTTGCCGCGCCGTTTGACCTTTACGTCAACGACGCGTTCGGCACGGCACACCGCGCCCACGCCAGCACCGAAGGCGTGGCTCACCTGCTGCCCGGCGTGGCGGGCTTCCTAATCGAGAAGGAGATCTCGTACCTCGGCCGCGCGGTCGAGAGCCCGGAGCGGCCGTTTGTGGCGATCATGGGCGGATCAAAGGTCAAGGACAAGATCGCGCTGATCGAGAACCTATTGCCCAAAGTCGACAAGATCCTTATCGGCGGCGGCATGACCTACACGTTCTTGAAGGCGCAGGGCAAGGAGATCGGCAAGTCGATCCTTGATTCCACGAGCATCGAGTACGCGGGCCGATTGCTTCAAGAACACGGCGATAAGCTTGTACTCCCGACCGATATCGTCACCGCCGACAAGTTTAGCGAGGACGCGAATACGGGCCTCGCCAGCGTGGACGCGATTCCGGCCGATCTGGAAGGGCTCGATATTGGACCTGCTTCCAGCGCCGCGTTTTCGGCGGAAATTTCGAAAGCGGGCACGGTGCTATGGAACGGTCCGGTGGGTGTTTTCGAGTTGACTCCGTTTATGGCGGGCACGAAGGCAGTGGCTCAGGCGATGGCGGAGTCGAAGGGACTGACCATTGTCGGCGGCGGCGATTCGGCGGCGGCAGTCGAGAAGTTTGGTTTGGCGGAGAAGATGACTCACGTTTCGACGGGAGGCGGCGCCAGCCTCGAATTCCTTGAGGGCAAGGAGCTGCCCGGTATCGCGGCCTTGCAAGACGCTTGAGCTTCCTTTGTATCCGGATCGATCTGGACTACGTGCCTTGGGATACGCCGGACGCCCAGCAGTTCGGCCACGGTGAACCGGCCATGCTTCTACGTTTGTTGGAGCTTGGCCGTCAAACCGGCGCGCGGTGGCATTTCTTTGCCAGCGAGCGGACCCTCCGCGCCTTCCCCACCGGCACCGACGCGGTGCTGAATGACGGGCACGACCTGGACTACTTGGCGAAGCACCCCGAGGACACCGTACGGGCCGCCGAAGCTGGCCGGTTGATGTCGGCAGCGGGCCATTCCATTCGGGGATGGGCGATCCGTGGGGGTTGGCCGGCGAACTTCGCCCCTTCGGGGGTCGAGTTTTTAAGTGGCCCGGCAGACTCCGTCACCCCATTACGGCTCTTCCCTACGGAAGGGCGCGGGCTGCACGAGACGGTGCGGCAAGGGGGCTCGCTTCGAACCTGGTTATCGGAAACGATTGAGAGGCTTCAGGGGGAGGTGACGGTCGTGGTCACCCCGCAAGTGCTGGCCCGGGTCGATCCGAAACTGGACGGCTTGAAGGAACTTCTCCGCGCGGCTCGGGAGGCAGAAATGCCCTTGCGGACGCTGCGTGAAGCCATCGGTGCGTAGCGGGAACTCTTTGGGCTCGCGCCCCTTCCAATGGGATGCCTTGTAACGGGAAATCCCTCATGCGAGTTCGCGACATCATGACCTCTTCGCCAGCCTGTTGCCGACCGGAAGATACGCTGGAGTCGATCGCCCGGCTAATGGTGATTAACGACTGCGGGAGCATTCCGGTGTGCGAAGGAGAGGGCGCAAAGCGCGTCATAGGCTATGTGACCGACCGAGACATCGTGATCCGGGCGGTCGCGGCAGGCCGGAACCCCCTCGAGATGAAGGTTTCCGATGTGATGAGCCACCCGGTTGCCTCAGTCGCGCCGGATGACGATCTCGACTCCGCGCTTCGGATTCTGGAAGAGAACAAGATCCGGCGTATTCCGGTGGTGGACCACCAAGGCAGCCTTGTCGGGGTGCTATCGCAGGCCGATATCGCGCGCAACACCTCCCCTTCGCTTTCGGGACACCTGGTCCAGAGCGTTTCTCAAGGAATCCAGTTAGGACTACTCTAATGACACTCTTCGCTTCATTTGACAACACCGTCGACGCCGAAAAGGCCGCCGCCGCCATCCTTGACCGCGGCGCCCGCCAAGAAGATCTTTCGATCGTTGCCCACTATCAGGACCCTTCCGCCGTGGAAATCAGGGATGGCGGCGAAACGCAGGCGGAAGGCGTTGCCAAGCACGGTCTGACGACAACCACCGGAGCCGACGCAGCAATGGGTGCGGCTAAAGGGCTTTCGTTCGGTATGGGACTCGGCATTATCGGGGCGATCGCGACGCTATTCGTACCCGGAGTCGGCTTGGTGGTGGGCGGGGGAGCGTTAGCCTCGATCATCGCCAGCACGGCGGCGGCCGGGGCGGCGACCGGCGGAGTCGTTGGATATCTGAAGGACCAAGGAATGGGCGATGAGGTGGCTGCAACCTACCATGCCCGAGTGGCGGCGGGTGGTGCGGTGTTGTCGCTTCAGGTCCCGACCGGCGACATCACTGAAATCGAAGCCGAGTCGCTGCTCGTGAAGTACGGCGCGGTTGGGGTCTTCACCTCATATCCGACTACTACCGTCGATGTCGCCCCGCTTCCGGTGGCGGCTCCGAACGTGGTTCCCGGTGACTCTTTGGAGATGGCGATCGCTGGATCGATCCGACCGGTTGGCTCCGAAGTGCCGGTTGCGGCGGTGACGCCGACTCGCAGTGATCCCATTTCAGGAATGGCGATCGAGGGCTACGTGGAGGATCCGGTTTCCGGAGTTCGACGTGCGGTGAGATTTGATGAGGGCCGCGCCTACTACGTCGCGTAGACTATAGCTATGTCGACCGAAAGCATGGTGTCCGCCGCGGCGGGCGATCTCGTGGAGCGACCCTTCCTGCGACTCACGTGGCAGAAGGGGTTGCCGTCGGAAACCGGAGTCAATGGCTGCCGGGTGGAAGACGTGGTCGAGATTGTCGCGCAGAAAATTCGCTCTTACCAGGATGGTCCGCTGGCCTGCGAGGAGAACGACGACGCGCTTCGCGGGTTGCAGTTCGCGATCGAGGCCCTGGAGGGACGCCGTAGACGGCGTATGGAGCAGGGTGTCCTGAATACGATGGACGCACATCAGACCGAACGTACCGAGGATCTCGAATACGATTTCTCCGCCACCGGAGCTTAGTCGCGGGGACTTAGTACCCAAGGTTTACAAATAAGTAGACGGGACTAAGATTTTCGCAACCCCAGCCTAAGAATTTCGTAATGCCCTTCATGGATGGCGAGAAAATTTTTGCTTTGCCGGCGCGCGACCCCGTGTCCGGCGGAGCCTTAGTCATTACGGAGTTGGAGGGCCCGGAAACCGGAATCACGATTCGAGGGCGATTCGAAATGCCCCGTTTCGCACAGCTCAACGGAGAACAGGCGCGCTATTTGGAAACTTTCCTGCGCTGCCGGGGCATGTTGAACAGCGTCGAGCGGGAGCTTGGCATCAGCTATCCCACGGCAAGGGCTCGGCTGGACGCGGTGCTGCGGGCGTTGGATCTCCACGAAGTGCGTGAAGACGGCCCAACAACCTCGGAACTCTCCGAACCGGTTCTCGACACCTCGTTCGAGGCTTCTGAGCCCGTGGGTGCGAATAGCATCGACGTCCCATGGGAGTCTCCGATCGTTTCGGTACCGGTGGTCGATGAAGCGCCCCTCGAAGACTCGCCCATTTTTGAAGAAGTCGTGGAAGAGCCTGCGGCGGTGGTCGAGCCTGCCCCTCGACGGTCACGGGACGAGATTCTGACCCTTCTTGAGAAGGGCGAAATTACGCCAGACGAAGCCAAGAAGGAGTTAGCCCAATGAAAGAAGAGATTTTGCGTATCAACCGCCTCGTTGCCGAAGGGAAATTGACCCCGGAAGACGGGGCCGAACTCATCGAAGCCTTCGTTGCGGCAGAGAAAGCCGAGGCGAGTAGCCAGACCCCGCCGCCGCCCCCCCAGCCGCCGAAGGACCCTCTAACCGAGATGTTCGAGAAAGTCGAGAAGGCGGCGAAGGATAGCTTTAACAAGGTCGACTGGAAGGACATCTCCGGCCAAGTCGAGCAGGGCGCGAAGAAAGGCTTCGATGCGATCAAGGGATCTTTCGAAGACCTCACGAAAGGCAAAGTTAACTTTGGTCTCTTCGGCAACGAGGAGAAGCGCGATGTGAGCCTTCCTCTGACCATCTCCGCCGACAAGCGGCTGAAGATCGAGAACCCCTGCGGCGACGTGCGGGTGCTGGGCCGCGCCGAATCGGGCACGGTTCTGGCGGAGGCGCGGATCCGGGGCGGCACCGCCGAAGAGGCGAAGGCGCGGGCTCAGGAGTACACGGTGATCATCGAGGAGAGCGATTCGGTGGTGACCATTCGGCAGCCGGACGTCTCTGGCTTGGCAGTGGACTTGACGATTCGCCTTCCGGAAGCGGTAGCGGTCGAGATTCGAACCGAAATGGGCGACATCAGCGTGCTGGACAACCCGGCGGGCGTGCGGATTTCGTCTCGCGCCGGCGATGTGAAGGTTCGTGGCGCAGTTGGCGCGGTCGAGATTTCGGCGGACAGCGGGGACATTTCGCTCGACGATATCGAGTCGCCCAGCGTGACTCTCGAGACGAAGAGCGGCGACCTCGCGCTGAAATCGGTCCGGGGCAACATCAACGCGCGGACGGCCGCGGGCGACATCTCCGTGCAGGAGTCTTCCGGCAAGGTGATCGCGCTGGAGACGGTTTCGGGCGATGTCCGGGTCGATCTAGTCGAAGCGGTGAGCCACAGCCTGAACATTCGCACGGTGAGCGGCGGCGTCGACGTCGATATGCCCGACGGCGGCGACTGCCGAGTCAGCCTCTCCTCTCTTCGCGGCGACGTGGCGACGGAAATCGAGTTGGAAGACGAGGCGAAGTCGGAAGGCCGGCGCACGGGCAAGATCGGCGGCGGTACAGGCACGTTGGACGTCAGCGCGGTCACAGGCGACGTCTGCTTGCGGATGCGGTCGACAAGCGCGGTGTAGGTTGGCAGTGAGCAGTTGGCGGATTCTGCTCGCCGCCAACCGCTTCCTGTGCCCTCCGGGGCACAATAGACCGTGGCTTACTGGTTGATGAAGTCCGAGCCGGACACCTATTCGATCGACGATCTAATCGCGGCCGGGGGGCCGGCGATGTGGGAGGGGTGCCGGAACTGGACCGTCCGGAACTACTTCCGCGACGGGATGACGCCAGGCGATATGGCGTTTTTCTATCACTCCAACATTCCGCCGATCGGAATCATCGGCACGATGGAGATCGTGGGACCGGCGTACCCGGATCCGACGCAATTCGATCCGAAGAGCCATTACTATGATCCCAAGAGCAATCCGGAGCGGCCTCGGTGGCTGCTGCGGGATGTGGTGTTTAAGGAGAAATTCCTGCGTACCATCACCCTTCAAGAACTGAAGGAGATGCCGGGGCTGGAAAAGTCGGCCGTAACGCAGAAGGGGCAGCGCCTGAGCGTGATGCCGGTGACGCCGGAGGAATGGGAAATTATTAACTCTCTTCCGGGCCTGCGGTAGCTTTTCGCCGACGAAAATAAGCGACGAGAACAACGGGCGGAACCACGAAGAGGCCGCACCCCCACCATACGGGGGTGAGCCAGAGAAAGTTATCGTTGAGGTTGTCCATCCAATCTTTTGGTTCGAAGCGGACGGTCTTCCCATCGACGTAAGCATGATAGGTCCTTTCCGGCACGGATAGATTCGTGATCTTTCCGGGGTGACCGTCGGCCTCACGCCATTCAATATCGATCTTCTTGGGCGGGGAACCAAAGCTGAGCGAAACATCTTCTGCTCGTGCGGCGGGCACGAGGACGGAGTTGTCGCGGGCGCGTTCGTCCTCCTTCCACCTCACCGTGAACTCAGCGTCCGAAGGGAGTTGGTTATGAATGAGAAGTTGGAAAGGGGTTCCGCATCCGAGTAACAGAATGGATCCCGCCACCAGAGCCGAGCGCCGCATGCCGGTGAGTGTCTTCAGCGAAGTAGAGGGTTCAAAGGCCTGCCCAAACGGTAAACTGTTGGCGTAGGAAAGGGCGGGTCGCGCGTAGCCGGTGATGCCGGGAGGGCGCGTCCGAACGACCGCTATGGCAGATACCACTCTCGATCCCAGCACTCAACTTCTCGAACAGTTCGCCAACAAGGAATATGAGCACGGCTGGAGCGTCGATATCGACGTGGACCAGTTCGAGCCCGGCTTGAACGAAGACATCGTTCGCCGCCTGAGCGCAAAGAAGAACGAACCCGAGTGGCTGCTGGACTGGCGATTGAAGGCTTACCGCCACTTCCTCACCCTCAAAGAGCCGGAGTGGGCGAATGTGCACTACACCAAGCCGAACCTCCAGGAGCTGAGCTTCTACTCGGCCCCTAAGATGAAGCCGACCCTCAACAGCCTTGAGGACGCCGATCCGGAAATTCTGCGCACCTTCCAGAAGCTGGGTATTCCGATTGAGGAACAGAAGGTTCTCCTCAACGTGAAAGGCGCAGCGCCGAGCGCGGCGGACGCTAACTTGCCGCTGAGCGGGGTTGCGGTGGATGCGGTATTCGATTCCGTCTCCGTCGTCACGACGTTTAAGGCAAAGCTTTACGAGCTGGGCATTATTTTCTGCTCGCTGAGCGAAGCCGTTCACGAGCACCCGGAGTTAGTTAAGCAGCACCTCGGCTCCGTCGTGCCCTACAGCGACAATTATTACGCCACCTTGAACAGCGCGGTCTTTTCCGACGGCTCGTTCGTGTACATCCCCAAAGGCACTCGTTGTCCGATGGAACTATCCACTTACTTCCGCATTAACGCGGAGAAGACCGGCCAGTTCGAGCGAACGCTTATCATCTGCGAAGAGGGCGGTTTTGTGAGCTATCTCGAGGGCTGCACGGCGCCGATGCGCGACGAGAATCAGCTTCACGCGGCGGTCGTCGAACTGATTGCGGCGGGCGACGATTCGACGATTAAGTACAGCACGGTGCAGAACTGGTACCCGGGCGACCCTAAGACGGGGCGGGGTGGAATTTTTAACTTCGTCACCAAGCGCGCCCGCGCAATTGGACGTCGTTCGAAGGTGACCTGGACCCAAGTAGAGACCGGTTCGGCGATCACCTGGAAATACCCTTCGGTTATTCTGCAGGGCGACGATTCGGTGGGTGAGTTCTACTCTGTCGCGCTGACGGCGAACAAGCAGCAGGCGGATACGGGCACAAAGATGATCCATATCGGAAAGCGCACCCGTTCGGTCATCGTGAGCAAGGGGATTTCCGCCGGCAACGGCCAGAACACCTATCGCGGCCTGGTTCGTATCAACCCGGGCGCCGACGATGCGCGAAACTATTCGCAGTGCGACTCCATGCTGATGGGCGACCGCTGTGGGGCACACACGTTCCCGTATATCGAGGTCAAGAACCCGTCGGCGACGGTGGAGCATGAGGCTTCGACTTCGAAGATCGGCTATGACCAGATTTTCTACTGCAACCAGCGGGGCATTCCGACGGAAGACGCGGTGAACATGATTGTCTCCGGTTTCTGCAAAGATGTTTTCCGCGAGCTTCCGATGGAGTTTGCGGTTGAGGCACAGAAGCTATTAGGTGTGAGTTTGGAAGGCTCAGTCGGCTAACGGTTGATTTTTGAGGGAAGATCGCAAGGTCAGCCTTGTGATCTTCCCCTGTACCAAAGAATCAAGTTTCCCGCCCCAGAATGAGTCACCGCACGGTAACTTCTCTTCATGGCTCGAAACTGGATCGTTCTCGCCGCCGCTCTTCTCTCCGTTTCCGGTTTCCCCCAACGCGCGCAAACCGAAGATGAAGCTGCAATCTCCGGCAAGATTCGGACCCTCCGGTCGCTTGCTGACGACGTGCGGGCCAAGACGACTCGTGACCTCGCTCTAGACATTCGGAAGCTTCCGGCAGGCCCATCCAAAGTCGGCCTCGCTTACAGTCTATCGAACCTCGCAACCGAAGGAGACTTCGGACGGGACACCCTGCAGGCGGTTGCGGATACGCTTTGCGGAGCGGTCAAAGAAACTCCACCGGCGAACGCAGGCCCCTACGTCCAATTGGCCAACCTCGCGCGGTACGAGGAGATTAACGTCGATCTCGATTCTGGTGCGTATAAGAATGCGCTTGCCACCGTCGACGCGTTGAACGAAAAACGCAAGAAAGTCGATTTCACTCTCACCGACCGGGCGGGAAAAACGTGGACGCTTTCGCAGCTAAAAGGCAAGGTCGTTCTGGTGAATTTCTGGGCGACCTGGTGCCCTCCCTGCAAGAAGGAGATGCCGGATCTCGACGCGCTTTACAAGCGATTTAGCGATAAGAACTTTGTGATCCTCGCGATCTCCGACGAGAAGGCGGAGACCGTCGATAAGTATCTTGGAGAGCACCCGGTGAACTATCCCGTCTTACTCGATCCGGATCGGAAAGTCAACACTCTTTTCGACATCGATGGTATCCCGAAAAACCTGATCTATAACCGGAAAGGGCAATTGGTGGCCCAATCGATCGATATGCGAACGATGGGCCAATTCCTTAAACTGCTGGCCAAAGCCGGGCTTAAATAGACTACAGGGCTTTGGCTATAGCAGCCAGATAATCCGTCTTCCCTTCGATCGGCTCCATATGGAAACCAAGGGGTCCGCCAGTGAAGGGGATGACGACGGTTTGGCCGGTAGATGTCTCCAGGGTAACGGAGCCAGGGCCCGGAGTGGTGACAATCGTGGTCAGGGCTGCCGAATCGAACGGCTTGCCGTTAACCTTGGCGATCGTCAAACCGATTCGAAGCCCGGCTTTCAGGGCCGGACCGTCGAGAGCGACTCCCGAGACGCCGCCCGTGCTGGACACGGTCAGACCGAGCATCGGTAACGAGGAGCCACCAAAGCCGCCTCGTCCGCCGCGGAAACCGCCCCCGCCCGCCGAGCCCGGGAGGAGTTTATAGCCGGCCTTTTCCAGCGCCTCGGCAGGGGTGTTCAAGTGAACCAAATCGATTCGCTCGTGTAGGTAGGTCGACCAATCGTATAGGTAGACCTTATTCAGGTCCTTTACGATCTCTCCGGTGCCGTAAGGCTTTACGAACGGCTTATCCGTCGTGCCACCGTAGAAAAGCCGGACAAAATCGTTGAGGCTCTTCTTTCCTTTCGTTCCTTCGCGGATGATGCAGTCCGCTTCCAGCCAAACCAGGGCGCCTTCGGTGTAGTAGTCGGTACCACGACGCTCGTTGTTCCAAGATCCGCCCGAATTCCTTAGCAGGCCTACGGAACGTCCTGTGTCAACTACCGGGCGCCAAGAGCGTCCTGCCTGGTTTGAGAAATTGAAAGCCAGCCCGGACCAAGTGCTGCGGAATCGCTCAGGAGAAATCAGTCCGGCCCGCGCCGCCTGAACGTATCCGAGGTACTGCGTCAGACCTTCGTACACCCAAAGGCCGCTACCGTCCATCGGCTTGTGGAAATCCGGTGTGGCTAAACCCTCGGGCCGCCGGAATTTACCATTCCAGGAATGGGTCATTTCGTGAGCGAATAATTCGCCCCATGAACCGTTCATCCCCGCCTGGAGGCCGGTGCCGTCCTCGCTAGATTCGTGGTGCTCCAAACCCTCCCCGGCCCCCACGTTGCTCAGGGTGACAAGAAAATGATACTTCCGGAAATGCCGGCCGCCGTACAGAAGACCCTGTTGGCGAACCAACTCTTTAACGCCCGCAATAGAACTCTCCGGCACGTTCTGGTAGCCCGCCTCTTCGGACATCACATCTAAATAAATCGGAGCACCCGCAACGTTGCCAACTTCGTACGATTTAAAATACTTGCCGATAATCGCGGGCGAGTCGACCAACTCGGTCACGCTGACCGCACCCGGCTCCAATGCCGTCGCCATGCTCCACCCGGCGGGTAGTGTCAGTTTCGGCTGGATCATGATCTTATCGGTGGACGGACCGGCCGGATACAGCAGGAGGCGATTCCATTTAATCCGCGCCAGATTCGGCGTAGCATTATCCAGCCCTTCCGGAATCGTCGTTCCCCGGGCGGGGGCCGCTTGACCAGGCTGCACCGGTTGGCGGAATTCGGACGTCATCGCAAATTTCGCTTCCATGTGGTCGACCCCCAATGGCACATCCACGATGAATTTGAAGAGCTCCGCCCCGTCGCGATTCCACTCCAATTCTTTTCCGTCTGCGTAGAAATGGAGATCGAAGAGGTAATTAATCGGCCCGCTTGCCCGATGCTCGCCCGGAATAAACTTGGGGAAGTAAAAGGCTTTCTTACCCCCGCTGACCGGGAGCGTCTCCTCGACGCGAATGACGCCACGATCCACTTGGGTTGCATCGACGTTCAAAAGAATGGGAGAACCCGTGAGGGCAAGGATGAGGGCCGGAATCACGCGGCCATTATACGAGGGTTCTCGCTATCGGAGGGGCTTCGCTTTGGCCAACCGCGATAAAAGGTCCTGCGAAAGCTTTAAGTCCGATGGTTGTGGGTCGATTCGGCGTAAATAGGCCATCGCAAGACGAACCTGATTGGCCTGCGCCTCCGGATGAAACGCTTGTCCGGTATCGCGAACGCTGCGACGGGAGAGAAACATCCCGGCTCGCAAAGCGTTCGCCGCAAGGCGTGAAAACTGCTTTCCATATTCTCCCTGGAGTTTCAGATTGTCCAGATCGTCGCCCAGAAGGAAGCCACTAAACGAGATCTCATATCGCTGAGGGAAACGAGGGTTATTCCAGAGCCTGGGGTTGTAACCCTGCTCAACCAGCTTCTTGGAAATCATAAACGCTAGGTGAGCGGGGTAAGGGCCGTCCTGCCAAAGGTAGCGAACAAAATAGTCCCCCCGCTGAGTTTCGCCACTCAATCCACTGGTTTGCAGCGCGGGGTCCAACGTCCAGCCCATCCAGAACCACGGAAGCCGCAATGCCTTAAGCTGCTCAGAAAATGCCAGACCACCCTGCTTGGCAACGGCGACTTCTGGCGGGAGGCGGAGCGCGGCGACATCGGTCTCCGCCGCATAAGTCCGGGCAAAATCGGCCACATCCCAAAAAGGATTCTGATTATTGGCCAACTTCCCGGGCAGAGCCAACTGCACAAGCCGACCGGTTCGAAGCTGATGCTGAAGAATGAGCAGTGATCGATACTTCGCGATGGCCAATGCTTCGCCCGGTCCCGAGGTGGCTTGCTTTTTAACGTCAGCGTCCAAGGCGCGAAGGTTGGCGTCCGTTGGCTCAGCCAAATATCGATTGGACGCAGCATCGGAGACCGCTACCGGCACGTCGGGCAGCCAGTTCGCAACGGAGCGGTGGTCCGGTCCATGAAAGGCGTCTTCACTCAGACGGTTGAAAACAATGCCAACCGGCAACGATTTAAGATCGATCCGGAGAAGTTCGTCACGCACCCTCAATGCTGTAGCCTCCGAATCCACCCGCCCTAAAGCAAACGTTGGTGTGAACTTGGGAAGCGAACGAAGAAAAGAAAAATCCCGATCCGAGGGCGTCTCACCCGGCAACACTGCCCCCCCGGGCTGCAATGGTCGCGTAGTCAATGGATCAAACTTGCCCACTCTCCGTCGAAGCATCTCGGCCACGGCTTCAGCGTCTGCCGCCGGCAAGTGGCGCGACGCGCGACGCAGCAAATCTTGGCGCGAAAAGCCAAAAGCGGATAGCTCGATGCCGTCTGGGCTATGACAAGAGGCGCACCGCTGTCCGCGTACATCAAACTTTCGCCAAGCGATCAATCCAGGATCGCTTGGCGGCAAATGCAGGGCCAGAATCACTGGCCGACAGCGAAGAGGCGAGCGTTACTGACGGCGAAGACCAAACCGGTCGGTCCGATCAAGGTCGGCGTATAAGCTTGTCCCAGCCCATCTGTAATTCGTACGCTTTGATCGAGCTTATTGGTGGCGAGGTTCCAGCGATATACGATGCCGTCCTCGTTGTTCACGATAACGCTACGGCTCTTGACATCAACGGCAGCGGTGTTAATGCACCATTCACGTACGGCATTGGGGAACGACCCGACATGGCCGGCATCCGGGGTCGGTCCAACCTTCGTGATAACTTCCTTCATGACCGGAATATCCGCCAGAAAATCAGTCATCGTCGCATTCGGATCCAGCACGGCAACCCGGTTCACGCCATCCCCGGCACCGGCGTAGTTGTTGTACTTCGTCATCACGAGATACGAAGATTTGCCCTTATAGCCCGTCACCATCGAAGTCGGAATAATCGAGGCTGAATCGTCCCAGCCAAACGAACCCGGGGTTTCCGTGACGGTAAGCGTTCGATTAAAGTGCAGCAGCCAGCCCCGGTAATGGTGCGAGCCAAAGGGATTTTCCAGCACGCCGAAAAAGACGTCGCCGTCCGGGCCAACCGTCGGGCAGGCCGTGCCGTCGTCGTCCACATAGGCGGCATTTCCGTTTCTCGGGTCGAGAAGGGGAGCTTCATAAAGCGGTCGCAGAGTCTTAGCATCCAGACCAACCAGCGCGCCATCGTCGCCGCTCGATTTCTTAAGCGCGGCGTAAAGTACGCCTCGGAAAATCGCCGGCGCGGCGTTCAGTTTCGGCCGGACAAATTGGTGGCTCAGCGACGCGTCGGTCCCTTCGATGTAGGCGCTCACCCCGTTCTTTCGCACCACCGCAATTCCGCTCTGAAGCCCAAGCGGTGTTTCACCGGTCACCTGGTAGCTGAAATAAAGCGAACCGTCTTCCGCGGTGACGATGGGTGAACTGATACGAACCGCCGAATCGTACGCCGCCGGGTTGGCCAAGTAGTTTTGCATCCCGTAAAAGCAGACCGAAGTGGACCCTTGCGAACGCCCCTTTCGAAGATCTCTGAATGCTACGAGCCCGGCCTTTCGCGCCCAGGCGGCATCATAACCGGTTAGGGTCGGTCCTAGGGTAGGAAACCAATTGTGGTTTGGAAGAACGTAATCCGTATTCTCCTGCCAGAGCAGCGCCCCGCTCGATCCGTTCCGCGCCTCGATTTTAAAGCCACTCGTCGCACCGGTCTTGACGGGAAGAACCACCACGTTCTCGTCCGAAATCACCGGGGAGCCGTAGTGCGCGTACAGGACGTCTCCGTTGTATTGAGGATTTAGATCCAGCGGAGTGGACCAGACGATCCGCTTAATCGCTTGCGCGCGAACCGTGCCGATAGCGGTGTGCGCGGCGTTTCCGCCATGAGTGTGCCACCCTCCTGACCGGCGAGAATCTCTTTGCGCGAAACCCACGGACGACACGAGAATTAAGGCGAGAGCGGTGGATGCGGCCCGGCGAAACGACATGGTGACCCACTCTATCACGAACCGGGACTTTTGACTCATATTGACGCTCGCAAGCACAATATTTTTGGCCTACCTAACTTTGTACACTATTGTCCCAGTGGGCGAGCAATAGAATCCAGCAGGCTGGGCTGACCGGAAATAGGTTCAAGGTGAGGCACAAATGGACCGCCGGCATAAGAAATTTCCAAGCTCTTCCGCTTCCCCGCCCTCTCGACTTCGAGGACTATTTTCGCTGACCCGGGTTGCGAGAGCTTTGCGACTAACGCAGGTAGCCCAAACGCTGCCCCATCCATCGCCGTCACCTTGCTCCCGGGAGCGATGCCCGCGATCACCGCCGAACCGTTCAGCGCCAACTCGCTAATCACTCCATCCACCCCGACGGTCACCCCCAGCATCGGCAGAAAAGCCGGACGCGCCGCGCCGACCGTGGAGGGAGCATCGGTCAAGACAAGCCGGAATCCAGCGGCTTCGAGCGAGTTGGCGGGAGTATCGGGATGCACGCGATCGATCCGGTCGCGCAGGAAGGCGGCCCAATCGTACGGGTAGACCGTATTGAGCGCTTTAATCACATCCGCCGTTCGATACGGCTTTACGACCGGAGCATCGGTCACACCACCGTGGAAGAGTCGGAGGAAATCGTCGAGGCTCTTCGTTCCCTTCGAACCACGCCGAATCAGGCAGTCCGCTTCCAGCCAAACTAGTGAACTTTCCCGATAGTAGTCCGTGCCACGCCGCTCCTGCCCCCAAACGCCCGCAACGCCTCGCACCAGTCCCACCGAGCGGGCTGTGTCGACTACCGGACGCCAAGACCTTCCTCCCTGAAGTTGGTAACTACGTGCTACGCTCGCCCAATTATCCCGCCACTGTTCCGTGGTCGCGAAGCCGCTTCGCATTTCCAAGACATAGCCGAGATATTGGGTCAAGCCCTCGTAAACCCAAAGCCCTTCCCCATCCATCGGCTGATGAAAATTGGGCGTAGTCAACCCGGCGGGACGGCGGTATTTTCCGTTCCAAGAGTGGGCGAATTCATGCGCGAGCAGACCACCCCAACCGAAAAGATCGGAAGCCGCTTTTAGCCCCGACCCATCCTCGCTCGACTCGTGATGCTCCAACCCGGCGCCCGCCCCGGCATCGCTAAGGGTCACGAGAAAATCGTATTTCCGGAAATGGCGGCCGCCGAAAAGGAGACCGGCTTGGCGAACCAGTTCTTTTACCTTCGCAAGCGAGACTTCCGGTAATTGCTCGTACCCCTGCTCCTCAGCCATTACACACATGCCAACTTTTGCCCCGGAGATTTCGTCGAGTTCGTAGTATTTCAAGTAACGACCGAGAATTCCGGGTGAGTCGATGAGTTCTGTCACACTCACCGGCTCGTAAGCGCCGCGGCTAACCGACGTCAATGCGGTCGCAAGGCCGGTATTTCTCGCCACGATGACTTGGATCGTCAAGGCGTCTGTGGTTTTGCCTTCCGGGTAGAGCAGGAGCCGGTTCCACTTAATGCGGGCTACGTTGGGGGTCGCGGTTTCGTTCGTGTCGCTGAGGTACGCGAATTCCGCGCGAATGGCTTCGGCATTTTTCGGCACGTCCACCCAAAATTTAAACAGCTCTACCGGATCGCGTTGCCAGCGAATTTCTGAACTGCCGGAAAAGAAATGGAGATCGACCATCCCATTAATCGGCCCGCTCGCACGATGCTCACCCGGAATGAATTTCGGAAAATAAAAGGCTCGCTTTCCGGACTTAGTGGGAATGGTTTCCGAAACCCGGATAATGCCTTGAAATGCGCTCCGCAGATCGACGTTGAGCCGAATCGGCTTCGATGACTGAAACGCCAGGAGAACAGTGGGAAGCACGGACCAATTATACGGCGCTTAAAGCTATACACCTAAGATCGAGGCAAGTAGTTCTGGATCCAGGTCGGGAAACGCGATGGGCTCCAAGGGTGGCGTGAGGCGATCGTTGAGATCGAGCGCCCACCATCCGACATCGTGCCATGCGCCGGATTTAAACCCGGCGCCCGGATAGAGGGCGACCGGTCGGTAGCCTAGCGATTCGTGTAGCCGAACACTCGCTTCGTTCGGCAGGGCAATGCCGGCGTATGCGGTCACAAACCCTTGGGCTTTTAAGATGGCAAGCAGCGCCTCGTAGATCCGACGCCCGTATCCCTTCCCTGTTTGCCCCTCCGCCAAGTAGATCGTCGTATCCGTTCCCCAACGATAGGCGCGCCGATCCCGGTTGACACTGCCATAGGCATAGCCCACCGTCACGCCTTCGTGATCTAAGACGAGCCAGGGGTGAGTTGCCAAGACCTTTCGTATCCGTCCTTCCATCTCCTGAGGGCTCGGGACATCTTCCTCAAACGTCACCCGGGTATCCCGAACGAACGGCGCGTAGATTACCGCGCAGGCGACGGCGTCCTCGGGCGTAGCCACACGAATCTTCATCGCTTGGACTCACCTCTCAGCATTCGGCCCAAAAAAAGAAAGCCGGCGAGCAAGAGCGGAACTCCGAACAGAAACAGAAGAAGCGCTTTGAGCACAGAGGTTGAACGACGCGGGCGAGATACAATCGATACGGTGACCTTCTGGAAGCTTCAGTCCATTGGGAACGACTTTCCCTTAGTCCATATCGAGGATCGCGCCTTTGATTTTGGCCCATTGGCGATCTCGATGTGCGATCGTCGTTTCGGGGTTGGGGGTGACGGCCTTCTCGCCGCATGCAAAATCGGGGAGGAAAGAGTTCTCCTTCGGATGTTTAATCCGGACGGAACCGAAGACTTCTGCGGAAACGGGCTCCGTTGCGCGGCGGTTCACGCTCGAGCCCAGGAGTGGGTAGGGGATATATTCACGATTGAGCATCTTGGGCGCACGGTTCCGGTGCGAATTGAAGGGGGTCGCGTCTCCACCCGGTTGGGCGGGGCTTCTTACGATCCGGCGGATATTCCGCTGGCTGGCCCGGAGCAATTTCGGTCGCTCCTGCCGGGTGGGAGGATGGGCTCTTCTCTTTCGACCGGCACCGCACATACCATCGTGTGGGTGGATGAGCTTCCAGATGACGCCAGCTTTTTCGTCGAGAGCCCCGCGCTTGAGGTTCATCCAATGTTCCCCGAGCGGACGAGTGTGATGTGGACCCAAGTTTTAGGCGTGGACCATCTTCGTATGCGAATTTGGGAGCGCGGGGTGGGTGAAACGCAGGGGTGCGGGACGGGCAGCACTGCCTCGGCGGTGGACTACCTTCGCGGCGAAGGGCGCGCGGGACGAGTGCAAGTCGATAACCCAGGCGGGACGGTGTTTGTTGCCTGGGACCCGGCAACCAATCAGACGGAGATCGAAGGCACAGCAGAGCGCGTGTTTTCGGGCGATTACCGGCTTGGCGGATAAGAACGCCGTCCCGCAGCAGCTTAAATACCTGTTTTATCTGCAGCATATCCGGTTCGATACAACTCACCGTGGCGACCAAAGACGCGTTCTGCCATCAAATCGTTCTCAATTTTTAAGGCATTTTCGCAGATTTGGTTGGTGATTTGGTAAAAGTTTGGTTATGATGTACTTGGTCTCATGTCCTCGTCGCCGAACAAGCTGTCCCAAACCTCCCCGTTTCCCGACGGATCGAAGGGCGCGTCTGACGCGGCTTTGATCGTCCAGGCGCTTCGTACTGCGATCGAGCAGGGAGAGATCGGCGTCGACCAGACCTTGCCGACGGAGCGGAAACTCGCGGAGCGCTATGAGGTCGGACGGTGGGCAGTACGCCATGCAATTCAGGAGCTGGCTGACCTAGGATTAGTGCGGCTCGCCCCGAATTGCCGCCCCATTGTAGTGAGCGTCGCACCAAAAATCTCTTTTGGTAAGCGCACAACTAACCAAATCGCGGTTTGGATCAGCCCGGACTTGGAGGACTTCGGAGCCGCCAAGATGCTGGAAGGAATTCGGGGCGTTCTGGGCGCGCAGGGGCTCCAATTGATCGTGGGATGCCCACCTAGCCGGGATCCCGCCGAGGCGCGGGCGGCGGTGAGCGGGTTCGCCCGAGCCGCGATCGAGAATCCCAACATCAGGGGCGCGATCCTGTGGGCAGTCGGCGATCCTGCCCTCATTCCGGCCTACCAAGCTCTTTCCGATGCGGGCGTCCCGATGGTCTTCATCGATCGGGAGCCACCTGAATCGGTCAAGGCGGATATGGTTTCGACGCACCACCGGCGGGCGGCCCGCGCGGCGGTGCGTCATCTCATCGAGCTCGGCCACCGATCGATCGCGGTAGTCGCCAACGACGACCGTGCTTCCAGCGTTCGGGAACGGATCGCAGGTTATCGGGAGGCCATGGCCGAAGCGGGCCTCGAAACCTCACACGAAGCGATCTTCGAGGTTAACGCCCACCCCCAAGTCCGCCTCAAGAGCGACAGCGAAGCCGCCGTCCAGTGGCTCTTCAGCTCGAAGACCCCGCCAACCGCGATCTTCGCCGTCAACGATACCATCGCCATCTACCTTCAGGCAGCCATCGAGAAGACCGGTCGCCGGATTCCGCAAGACGTTTCCCTCGTCGGTTTCGACTGGATGCTCCGATGGCTTCCCTCCGGAGGGGACTTGACGTCCATCGCCCAACCTTTCAACGAGATCGGCCAACTGGCCGCTCGATGCCTTATTGAGCGGATCGATGCCCCGGTGCCGCCGACCTATCGCCATATCCTGCTTGAAGCTCCGCTGGTCGTTCGCCGATCGTGCGGGGCTCCCAAGCCCTGAAGACTCGGGAGACTTTTCTCCCCTACTCCAATCACTGCAATGAAACACATTCATAGAGCATTCACCCTCATCGAGCTGCTGGTGGTCATCGCCATCATCGCGATTCTCGCCGCTATCCTCTTCCCCGTCTTCGCACAGGCGAAAGCGGCCGCAAAGGCGACTTCGGCCCTGTCCAACGTCAAGCAGCTTGGCACGGCCTCCTTCGTCTACATGGGCGACTCCGACGATCAGTTCCCCCTCATCGCCCGATCCGACAGCTCAGGTTGGGACACTTGGCAGGGCATTGTTCAGCCCTACATGAAGTCGTGGGCCATCACCGCAGACCCGTTGCTCCCCGCCACGTCGGACCCCAACAACTACTGGAAGCGCCTGCAGCACTTCGGCATGGCCCCCCGAGCCGCTGCGGTTAACGGTGCTCGCACCGATTCCTACACGCCTTGGAACGGAGGTGCCGAGAGCGGTGGTAAGACCGTGATTTTCGACGGCATCGGCGGTGCGGGCATCGCGACCGGCTCAAGTTGGTACGCGATGCGCGATGCCTCCTCGCTCTCGCAATCGGCGGTCGACAATGTCTCCGGCACCGTCCTGTTTTCGGAAGCGAATAACTGGGATATGTGGTGGGGCATCTACGGTCAGGACTACACGTTCGGTTGGTGCACGAGTTGGGGCGCTGCCGCTACTGCCCCCGGCGTTGGTAACAACTTTGGCCCAATCCCGCGCAAGAACTCTAAGCGACCGATCGCCGGCTGCCAAGGCGGCATCAACGGCAACGTGATCTACGTTGCCACCGATGGTTCGGCGAAGTCGCCACCTTACTACAAGCTCCTCGACCAGCGCCAGCGCGGCGATGGCACTTGGGTCCTGACCAACTTCTGGCCGGCGGGTGGCTAGGGAGGATGACCAACATGCGCTCCATCAAGTCTCTCCTCTTCATGCTTGCGGCAGTAGCCTTTATCTGCGGATGCGGTTCGTCCGAAACGCCCAGCGAAAAGGCTCCTGAGAAGCCGACGAGTGCCCCGGCGGCGCTGCCGCTAGCGGGCGGCCCGACCAAGGCTCCGTCGGGTAACTAGAAGGCGTTCGTGCCCCCGTCATCCAGGTCCCTCGGGTCTTGGAGACGGCGCAAAACGCAGCAACTGAGGCTGTCCGAGCATCTCGGCCAGCCTCTCGTTGTCCTTGTTCAGCCGCCTGAGGCTGATGGAACAGGTGAACCACACGTTCCCTTGCGCTCATGCGTCGATCGACGGAAACATCTCAGAGCGGAACCTGGTCCTTAGGCACTTCGAAAGCGGCACCAATGTTTTCGGCGGTTAAGGTTTGACCTCGGTGGCCGTCGGCAAAGATTCTTCCCTCTTTCATCAGCACAACTCGCCCAATTTCGGGGATGAGTTCTTCGAGGTGATGGGTGACGAGGATGATGGTGGTGCTTGCGGCAAGGTGGCGGAGGGTCTCGAGGAACTTCGCGCGGGCGACAAAATCGAGGCCCGTCGTGGGCTCGTCGAGAACAAGGCCTTTCGGTTCCGAGATCAGGCTCGGGCAATCCAGCAGCGACGGGTTTCGCCAGTCGACATCGTGTCTAGCGACTGGTTTGCGAGATGGCCTGCGTCCACCCGCTCTAGTGCGGCCTGTCCGCGTTCCCGCATTTTCGTGGACACGACTCTTTGGACAAGCACCCCGTACGTGCCAAAAAGACCACTTACCGCAAGGTCAAGGCCGGTGGGTTCTCCCAGGAGCGGTTCCCTTGGCTCCCCGGAGACCACCCCCAACACCGTTCGCAACTCTGACTGGGTCCACCGCTCCTGACCCAACACCCGGTAGCGCCCTTCGCCGGCATGGGCATGAATTTCGCGGGAAAGAAGCTTGATCAGCGTGCTCTTTCCGCACCCGTTGGGCCCAAGAATCGCCGTATGCCCACCCTTATCGATTGAGAGGGAAAGTCGATGGAGAATCGTCCGTCGGCCTCGTACCACAGAGACGTTCTCAAGTTCGACAAGAGGCTCCACTGCTTCCAGTTTAGCTTGTCTGGGAGATCGGTTCTTTTGGTTCTATTTGGTCTATCTGGAACAAATCCCGAGCGATTTGTCCGCTTTTCGGCATATGATTCGGCTGTTAAGACGCCGATGTCTCACTTGCGCAATGCCCAATCTCCCTTCCCAGCTGGGAATGGTTCTGCGACCTCGATCTCACCGCTCGCCGAGATCGTAGCGCGCTCTTTACGGCATCAGATCATTGAAGGTGTGCTGCCGGTGGGGATGCCGCTACCCAGCGAGCGAACGCTGGCCGAGCAGCATAGCGTGAGCCGTACGGTGGTTCGAGATGCCGTCGGTGCGCTGGCCCGGGAAGGCCTGCTGCTTCAGTCCGACCGTTGCCGTCCCGTCGTGGCGGCGCCCCGGGTTCCCGCTCGGAAAGTGGGTGCCCTCCGCTTCGGAGTTTGGTTGTGGCCCCAGGCCGATGACTATTTTGCGTCGTCGGTTTTCCGCGGGATCCAGCAGGCGGCGCGCGGAGCCGATCTTCGGCTTCTTGTTGGTACGGCTTCCCACGAGAGTTGGGACGACGACGTGGAATCGGAGGCTCGCTTTATCCGGCAGTTGGTGGAAACGGAAGGGGCGGACGGGGTGATCCTTTGGTACCTCGGAGGAAATCGTAACCTGCCCGTTCTCCTCGAAGCACGTAGCAAAGGCTTGGAGTTCGTGTTTATCGATCGCAAGCCCCCCGAAGGCTTCGAGGCCGACTACGTTGGGACCGAGAACGTCGGTGCCGCTCGCAACGCCGTGGCGCACCTGGCCGAATTGGGACATCGGCGAATTGCTTTCGTCGGCAACCTCGATTCTGCCTCGACGGTGGCGGAACGGTATCGCGGTTACCTGCGGGCGCTGGACGACGCGGGCATTCAGCCCGACCCCAGTTGGCGGCTCTGCTTTGGTCCGCATGACAGCGAATCGGATGCGTCGGCCTCCCGGCGGGTTGTCGAGGATTTCCTCGCCCTACGACCGAGACCGACCGCGTTGTTCGCGGTCAACGACTCCGTGGCGTTGGGGATTCTCGAGGCCTTTCGGGATCTGGGCGTTTCCGTTCCCGAAGAGGTCTCCGTCGTCGGCTTCGACGGACTCCTGCACTGGATTCCGGGTGGCGGTCCGTTGACCACCGCCCGACAGAACTTTCCTTCCATCGGCGAACATGCGGGAGAAGTGCTTCTGGCACGTCTGGCCTCCATTTCGCCTTCGACCTACCGCCATATCCTGTTGGATGCACCGCTGAGCCATGGCGGCTCAACGGCGCTTTGCGGAAATGGCCTCGACCTTGGCCCATCGGCCGAAATGTCAGGACAAAATCATGAAATCTCATCGCAGAGCCTTCACCCTTATTGAGCTCCTGGTTGTGATCGCCATTATCGCGATCCTTGCCGCAATTCTCTTCCCCGTTTTCGCCCAAGCCAAAGTCGCGGCGAAAAAGACCGCCGTTCTCTCCAACGCAAAGCAGTTCGGCACTTCGCAGTTCCTTTACGGATCGGACTCTGACGACCTGTTCAGCCCCGCAATGTCTTACAACGACCAGTGGGAAATGAAATCCTGGGCGGTCCTTTGCCAGCCCTACATCAAAAACTACGGCCTACTGATGGACCCCTTCACCCCGGCAAAACTGAGCGACAATCCGTTCGTTCTGAACAGCCAGTGGGGCATGCCGACGCGCCGAGCAGCTTCGAATAACTGTCCCACGGATCCTAACGATCTGTCGAAATGCGCTATGGGCGTTTATAACCCAGCATCGCTTGCGCAGATTACGGGAGGCCAACGGTGGGGTCGCGATGGCATTGCCGGCGCAAACTTTGAGGCCACACCCTGGATGTGGTCGGCGAGCGGATACAAGGGTGGCACCCCTTCGCTCTCCAGCACCCAAATCGCTCGGCCCTCGGATACGCTCCTGATTACGCAGGCGGGAACTCCGGACCTGATGTGGCACCAGGACCAAAACCCGGACGAGTCAGGCCGTTATTGGGGCGACGCACCCTTCAACCTTTACGGCGACGCCAATGTAACCAGCGGCCCGATGGGACGCGTGGGTACGAGCGGACAAAAGGCGGGCGTCTACTCGACTGCCATCTGGGAGCCCACGCAATTCCCCGAAGGAATCAACGTGTCGGTCTTCACGGACGGCCACGCAAAGGCGCAGCCGTGGCGAGCGCTGCACTCTCAGACCGTTTCGAACGGCACGGTGAAGTACCTCAAGTACGCCTCGCCGGAGATTCCGTAAACCATGACCCGCTGCCTCGGCCTCTTTGCCGTCATCGCCCTGCTCGCCGGTTGCTCCGGCGGCACGGGCGAGCTGACCAAGAAGGATGACGCAGAATTGCGGCACAATTTTGCCCGCGCGCTGACCCCGGAAGAGGTTGGGCAAATGGGCAAAACAAAACCCGCATCCCGACCCGCCCGATAGGGCAACCACCCGCCAGACTTCTGGCGGGGCAACCTCGGTTTAATGAAAAGCTTTCTCGTTCTTTCTCTTTCCTCCGCTCTTCTCGTCGGCTGTTCTGGCGGAGACGCCGGCAATGCCGACCCCGCGGCATCGAAGGACAACTTCTCCCGTCCAATGACGGACGCCGAGAAACCGAAAGGCAACGGCGCCCCTGCGGGCGTTGTGGACCCAGCCAGTAAGAAACCTATCGGCGGATAATCGCCAGGAGAAGCGTTGCGATCACTGAGAGTCCAGCGGCGGCTAAGGCAACTGAAGCCAACGTTTGCGCGGCGGTCGCACGCTTCTCCGCTTCCAGGGTTCTCGCAGCCAGCGGTTCCAGCGCGATGAGCCGCTTGGAGGCGTCGAGGTTTTCGGCTTCCAACAATTCGATCCGGTTCTGAAGCCGCCGAGCTTCGGCGATGGGTTCGAGGACGCTGGAGTCAAGTTGCTCGGCAACCGAATTGCGGAGCTCTCTCGCCTCTTCCTTGGTGAGCCCCAGCTCTTCTAGATCCCTTTCGAAGCGGTCGAGGGTGCGTTTGGTTTCAGTGGGGATGGCGTCGACGGCCAAGTGACGGGCGAGACGGCTTACTTCGTGGGTGAGGGTGTCGATTTTGCGTTCGACGGCATTAACCCGACTGGCGTCGCGGGCCCAGCGGCTTTTGACCCAGGCTTTCTGAACATTCTTGAGAACCCGTTCGGCCCCCACTAAGTCCAGCACTGCTTTGAGGAGGGCAAGTTCGCCGGCCATTCAGCCTTTATACGTTGGAAGCACGGTTTGGTGCCCACTTTCTGGGCCTAAGGTCGTGCGGGCAAACCTTTTCGCGCCCTCAGACCCACTGTAAGATATAACCATGAACGGAGATCGCTCAACCATCATTGCCGTGGCGATCGGCGGATTGACCGTTCTGGGGCTTGGTGCGGTTTCGCTCAGTAGCAAAGACCACCGCGCAGGGCGATTTCGCTATTCGTTCCCCATATTTCGGGAGTCCGGAGGCGATCACGGTTTGGATCAGGCCCGGCGCGAGTTGGGACTGGTCTACCGGTCTCTGATGAAATTTGCCGAGCGGACTCGGCGCTTGCCCGCGGGTGATCCCTTGAGCCCTTCTTCAGAGTTCCGGCGCGAGCTGCGACTGTCGGACGACGATGTGCGAGTGCCTGTGGAGTGGGGGATGAACATTCCCTATGCGCAGAGATACTCGGAATTGCGGTGCGACGGCGAGCCGAAACCTGCGTTTCCGCCAAAAGGAGTTCGTGATGTATGGATGAGCGGCGAGACCGGCGGCCCGCATTCGTCGGTCGTTCTTCTATGGAGCGACGGCAAGATCGAGGTGCGTCCCGGCAGCAAACGGATGGCGGTTCGACCTTCCGGAAATATTCCCAGCGCCGGTTGGTTTGGAATGATGCTGGTCTATGCGGACGAGACGGGGGTTCCGCTGGTCTACCGGACGCTGGCGCAAAGAGAGAAGACGCGCGCTTCGCAGCCTCCATTTCAGTTCCGGGCCTATCCTCCAGGTACGGGGCCAATGCCGATGAGGTTTGGACCGATGAGCGGCGCCTATAGGACGCCGCTCACCACGATGTAGCGAATTACTTCGCTTTGATGAAGGGCATCATCGCACGCAGCTCTTTGCCAACCGTCTCCAGTTGGCTCGTCTGGCCTTCCTGGCGGTAGCGGTTCATGCGCGGGCGACCCTCCTTGTTTTCCTTGATCCAATCACGGGCAAACTGTCCACTCTGGATATCGGCAAGGATCTCCTTCATGGCTTCCTTCGACTCTTCGTTGATCACCTTCGGACCGGCGGTGTAGTCGCCCCACTCAGCGGTGTCCGAGATCGAATAGCGCATGTAGCTGAGGCCGCCTTCGTAAAGGAGGTCAACGATGAGCTTCGTCTCGTGAAGGCATTCGAAGTAGGCGGCTTCCGGCTGGTAGCCGGCGGCGACGAGGGTGTCGAAGCCTGCCTTGATCAGCGCACTGAGGCCACCGCAGAGCACGGCCTGCTCGCCGAAGAGGTCGGTCTCGGTCTCTTCCTTGAAGGTCGTCTCCAGAATGCCGGCCTTCGCGGAACCGATGCCCCAGGCATAGCTGAGGGCGATGGCGCGGGCCTGGCCGGTCGGGTCCTGGTGGACCGCAACGAGGGCGGGCATACCGGCGCCGTGGGCGTACTCGTAGCGGAGGCGATGGCCAGGCCCCTTCGGCGCGACCATGGCGACGTTCACATCGGCGGGCGGGGTGATGAGGCCGTAGTGGATGTTGAAGCCGTGGGCGAAGAGGAGGGTCTGCCCGGCGCGGAGGTTGGGGGCAACCTTCTCGTTGTAGATGTCCGCCATCGGGACGTCCGGGGTGCAGAACATAAGGACGTCGGCCCACTTGGTGGCCTCGTCGACGGTCTGGACCTGGAGGCCGGCGGCCTGGGCCTTCTCGATCGACTTGCTCTCGGCGTGGAGCGCGACATGCACTTCGACGCCGCTGTCCTTAAGGTTCAGCGCATGGGCATGGCCCTGCGAGCCGTAGCCGACGATGGCCACCTTAAGGCCGGAGATGATGTTCTGATCGACGTCTTGCGTGTAATAAATGGTTGCCATGTGCAGTTTTGATTTAGTGATACGGGGAGAACAGCGGGCTAACGCATCCTCTTTGTTTTACGAAAAATATGGACCCCGAGGGCGACGAGTCCGAGACTCACGATCGCGGAGATCAGCAAACGAAGAGGTCCGGACGGATCGCCGGTTATTTCTCCGTTTGGCCCGTGCGGACCTTCACCCAGTATCTGAGCCGGTGATAAGAAGCAACACCCGCCAAGTCCCACGAAGATGAAAGCCACACCAACGACCTTTTGCCCACACCCCGACGGTTCCTTTTGAGAAGGTTCCGGTCGGGGGTAGGAAACCTCGCTCATCCCTGGACTTTAATCGCGACCAAGCCCGTGCGGACGATCTCGACGATCTCGAACGGTTTTAGGCGTTCGATCAGCTCTTCGATCTTGTAGGGCTCGCCGGTGAACTCGACGACGATCTCGCGACCGGTGGCCTCGGGGGTCTTGCCGCCTGCGCGGAGGACCATGTCGTAGAGGGCTCGCCGATCCTCGTCACGGGGACGAAGACGAATCAATGCCAACTCGCGGCCCACATTCTGGCCCGGCTTGAGATCCTCGACTTCGACGACGTCGATGACTTTCTCCAGTTGCCGAAGCACCTGGGCCAGTTCGTTGTCGTCCGCGTTCACCACGAAGGTGATGCGGCTGAAGCCGGGATCTTCGCAGTCGCCCGCGTTGAACGAGAGCAGCGAGAAGCCGCGGCGACGGAACATCGAGACGATGCGGTTGATCGTTCCGGCCTCGTTCTGGACGAGGGCGGAGACGGTGTGCTGGTGCGGATTAATTTCCGGGGCGGCTTCGATCAACGGCTTCGTCCTTCATGGTCTTTAACCTGCTGGGGCTTTTTCGAGATCGGCAAGATCGTCTGAACGTCCCGCTCGCGCTGCGTCGGGGTGTTCTTTCCGGGCAGGATCGACTTAATCGAATTGGTGCTGGGGAGTTTCATACGGTTGCTGCCTTCTTCAGGTCGGGGTCCATCATGACCGAGCTGTTGCTCCCGCCGGCCGGAACCATTGGGAAGACGTTCTCTTCCATTTCTACAACACATTCGAAGAGCACTGGGCCGTTGTGACTACGGACCTCTTCGATGGCGGCGTCGAGATCTTCCGTTCTCGTGCAGCGGACGAACTTCATGCCGTAGGCATCGGCAAGCTTGCCGAAGTTCGGCGCGCCCATCGCTACGCTGCTGTACCGGTTGTCGTAGAACAGCTCCTGCCACTGGCGGACCATGCCGAGGTAGCCATTGTTCACGAGGCAGATCTTCACGTTCACCTCGTACTCCACCGCCGTCTGCATCTCTTGCAGCGTCATCTGGAAGCCGCCGTCACCACAGACGCACCAGACCTCGGCCTCGGGCCGGGCGAACTTAGCGCCGATGGCGGCCGGGAAGCCGAAGCCCATGGTGCCCAGGCCGCCGGAAGAGATCCAGCTATACGGGTTCTTGAATTTGATGAACTGCGCCGACCACATCTGGTGCTGACCGACGTCGGTGGTGACGATGGCCTCGCCCTTCGTGTGGCGGTTCAGGCCGCTGAGCACGGTTCGGGCGTAGAACTTGTCTTCCGGCACGACCAGCGGGAACTCTTCCTGCCAGGCCTTGACCTTGTCGTTCCAAGCCGTCCACGGCTTCGGCTGGACGATCTTGTTCAGCATCTGCAGGCCGAGGCGAAGGTCGCCGTCGACCGGCGCGAGGGTCGGCATCGTCTTGTTGACTTCGCTCGGGTCGATTTCGAAGTGGATGATCTTGGCCAGCGGCGCAAAACTCTTCGTCGCGCCGGTCAGACGGTCGTCGAACCGCATGCCCAAGCCGATCAGGAGGTCGGCTTCCTGCACCGCGAGGGTGCCGGTGGCTTCGCCGTGCATGCCCATCATGCCGAGGGACAGCTTGTGGTCCCGCGGAAACGAGCCCAGGCCGTGGAGGGTGTTGATGATCGGGATATTCGTCTTCTCGGCGAATTCCAGGAGTTCGGCGAAGGCGCCGCTCCAGCCCACGCCGGCGCCGGCGATGAGGACCGGGCGTTCGGCGGCGGCGATCAGGCGGGCCGCTTCATCGATCTGATCCTGGGAGGGAGCGCCGGGGATCTTGTAGCCGCGTCGCTCGATCTTGTCGGGGAACGGCTTGTCCGTCATCTTTTGGAAGACGTCTTTGGGGATGTCGACCAGGACGGGGCCCTTGCGGCCGGTGTTGGCCAGGTAGAAGGCCTCGGCGAGGACGTAGGGGAGGTCGTCGACGTCCGTGACCAGATAGTTGTGCTTCGTGATCGGGATAGTAATTCCCTGAATGTCGGTCTCTTGGAACGCGTCCTTACCGATCGCCCAGGTGTTGACGTTACCGGTGATGGCGACCATCGGAACGGAGTCCATCATCGCGTCGGCGATGCCGGTCACGAGGTTGGTGGCGCCGGGACCGCTGGTGGCGAGGCAGACACCTACACCTCCCGTCGCTTTTGCGAAGCCCTCGGCCATGTGAGCGGCGCACTGCTCGTGGCGTACGAGCACGTGCTTGACCTGCGGCCAGTTGAGCATTTCGTCGTAAAGCGGAAGAACGACACCCCCCGGATACCCGAAGATCGTCTCGATCCCTTCACGCACGAGCGCTTCCATCACCACTGCCGCGCCACTTCTCATCCCCGATGCCTCCAACGTTTTCTCATTTTCTTGGTTCCCTAACATGAAAGAAGCCCTCCGGTCTTTCCTGACCGGAGGGCTTCGACTCTTCGTCTTTAGCGCGTCCGATCAGGCCGTTCCAATAAGGACGGTAAGAAGGGAAAGGCTAAGGACGAGGACGGACGTACGAACGCCTGGTAGGTACCTAACCTGAACCGGTGGCGTAGACGTCTCCATATCAATAGGAATTATAACCCAACTTTTGCCTGGCGTTTAGGGCTTTGTGGTTTTGTAGGGCAATTTCTTAATCTAGAGGAGAGGATGTATTGCGGGGATTCGGTAGATTCCAGGTTCAATTTCGTAACTAAATTTTCAGAAATTTCCGACGTCAATCGTCAAATTTGAACCTGCTAAACAAGTTTTTTCTCGGAGAAATCTCGGAACACAGAAAACAATTGCATATTAATTGTTTTTAATTATTATTATTTGCGAGCTAAGCTTTGGCTGGTGTTCCCTCAGCAATCCGTAAAGTCCGAACTTGAGCGTTGTGTCGATGCGCTGGTGGTGTCTTTGCGTCTTTCGGCAATGAGGCGACCGGAGGAGTGGGTTCGGTGGGGTGGGCTGTTTTTGAGTATTCAGCTTTACTTTTGGGTGGGTTGGGGGGCGGGGTTGGTGGCTTTTTTGTTGGCCATCTTCGGGTCGATCGTTTTGGTTCAGCGACGGCTCAGTCCGGAAGCTCCTTCCCTGCTCTCTTGGAAGTTGCTTGAAGAGTCCGCCCCGAAGAGCGTTCAGCGGGAGTTGCGGCAGGGGAAGTTCGACGAAAAGGTTGGAGTGGAGTGCCGGACGATTCTGGAAGAGGCGGCGCGATCGGCGAACGTGGTTTGGGCGGTCGTCCGGGAGGCCACTCCGGATGAGATCTTAAAGTTTAGGCCGCTGACCGACGCCGTGGAAGGCTTGATGAAGAGTGCTTTGGCGCGGATCCAGTTCGCGACGATGGAGGGGCGGACACCGGATGAGGAGACGGTGAGTGAGTTGACGAAGATCGAGGCGAATCTTCGGGTTGTGCTCGCGGAGGCGAAGCGGTTGGCGGCTCCTTCCATGGTAGCGAACTAATCGTTACTGGAGTTTCGCTCGCCTAGAGTTGATGTAGTGAGCGAAAGGCTCTCGCCCCTCACCCCCTGCCCCTCTCCCCTAGAGGGGAGAGGGGTTTTCGGATTACGGGTTCGGTTTTGCGCGAAAGGGTGCCGGTTACCTTTCCGTTTGAGCGGGTCATGACGCCGGTGGTTTTTCCGGCGGTGTCTCGCAGGAAGATGAACTCGAGTTTTCCGCCAGGGCTGACGAGTTGGAAGCGGTCTTTGCCGCCGGGAAAGAGCGGGACGAGGAGGGCGTCGGGGGTGGCTTGTTTGTCCTCAACCTTAATCGCCAGGCGTTTGCCGCACGGCTGGAAACTCAGACTCATGCCACCCTCGCCGAAGGTGCCAGCGTATTGGGAAGCGGTCACGGGGCTTACGTAAGGCTCGCCCTTCCAAGTCGTTTTCCCGTTTAGAACGAGGCGCAGGTCGAAGAGCCCATCTTTGCGGGGTTCGAAGGCCGCGACCACGCCGCTACATTGATACTTATTCCCGCCTGCGTATTCGGTCAGAACGTAGGCGCCGGAGGGGAGGCGGATGCCGATCGAATCGTTGGAATAGGCGACGGTCGCCTCGCCGCCGGATTTGGTCCGATAGACCCCTTGGTATTTGGTCAGGCGCTCGTAGGGGACGAATTTGGGGAGGTGGGGCTTGATGGCGTAGGCCATGTTGACCAATTCGGTGGAGAAGAGCGGCCCCATAGAGTCGTCCGAGTTCTTTAGGATGACGATGGTCATCTCTCGCTCGGGCAACCAGTTGAGGCTTGTCTCGCAACTCGCTCCGCTGCCGGTATGTTCCCAGAAGGGGTATTCGCCGTGATAAAACCAGCCGTATCCGTAGCTGGATTCGCCGCCTATCGAGACGTAGGGTGTGTGCAGAATCTTCCGCGACGCGTCGGAAAAGAAGCCGGGTTGATCGATGGCGGTACGCCACTTGAGCAGGTCATCGACGTTTGCGTGCACGTTCCCTGCTCCCCGAATGATCGAGAGATATTGGTCGCTGGGCATCACCAATCCACCCACCATCCGGTGCCCCCGGGCGACCTTTTGCTTCTCCCAATATCCGCCCGTGCCGGCGCCGGTCATTTTGAGGGGCGTGAAGATCTCCTCTTGAAGGAACGTGTCGAACGGCTTTCCAGAAACTTTGGCGACGATCTCCCCGAGGACCATGTAGCCGAGATTGCTGTACTCAAACTTGGAGCCGGGGTCGGTGGCGGGCCGCTTCGTGAAGTCGGAGTCGACCAAGGGGTGGCCGTATCGTTTTTCGTACCACGCAAGTGCTTCCGCGTCGCCGATACCGGAGGTGTGCGTGACGAACTGCTGGATCGTGATGTCTTTCCAAGACGCGGGGAGGTCGTCCAGATATCTCGACGCGCGGTCTTCGGTGGATAGCAGCCCCTTCTCTTGCAGGAGGAGAATGGCTCCCGCGGTAAACGACTTGGAAATCGAAAAGATCGCCATCGGGGTCTCCGGCGTCATTGGCGTCTTCTTCTGGAAGTCGGCAAAGCCGTACGCCTTCCGCAGAACGACCTTGCCATCGATCTGAATCAGCACCGCCCCATTGAACCGGCCGGCCTTGGCGAAGGCGTCGACGTAAGCGGTCGCTTGTTGGGTGAAGTCTTTCGGAAGAGGAACCGGTTGGGCTTGGGCGGCCGTGGCCAACAGGAAGAGCAGTATCGCGAAGACAGACTTCACGGAGAATTGAACGAAGTAGGCGGCCGGATCGTTGCGGCTTTCTGTTGCTTGCTGGATTGGGGTGCCCAGCTGGAAGCCGGGGGGGGGGGCATTGGGATGCCGCCTGGAAGGCGGCACTACGGTTGACGAATTTAATGCTCAGATTCCCTATTTGAGGATTGACGTGGGGTGATCCGGCTATCTATACTGGATTGTCCAGTATAGATTCGTCGCCGGCGACGACCAACGACCTCCCCGAAAAGTAAGCCATGAAGCGTCTCCTTCCCCTCCTCCTGCTCGCCGTTCCTTCCCTGTCGTCGGCTCATTTCTTGTGGGCGAGCCTTGACACGACGACGAAGACGGCTTCGATCGGGCTTCAGGAGACGCCTGACGTGACGCCTTTGCCGTTAGCCGCACGGGCGGCGGCGGTGAAGGTCTGGTCGCAGGTGGGTAAGCCTTTGACGCTTCGGGCGGAAGGGACATGGCTGCGGACTTCGGCGGAGGACCGCGTTGGCGCGAGTTTGGATTACGGCGTCCTCGATAAGACGGCGGAGGGGCGTGGGGTGTTTTGGCTTCGCTACTACGCGAAGGCGGCGGCGAATGCGGCGGCTTCGCAGACCAATTTGAAGCTGCCGGTCGAGCTTACGGCGACGAAGGATGCGACCGGACACTGGACGGTGACGGTGAAGCGCGACGGGAAGCCGGCGGCGGGGGCGGACGTGGTCATCGAAGGGGCGGGAGCGTTTACCGGGAAGACGGGGCCGGACGGTACGGTGGTGCTTCCTTCCTTAGGCGATACCTTGGCGGTTCGGGCGCTGGTTACGGATGCGACGAAGGGCTCTTTGGACGGCAAGGCTTATGAGCTGATTCGCAGCTACAGCACCTTGACGGTGGGCAACCCGAACGCGCCGAAGCCGTTTACGCGGCTCATCCAGGCCGCGCTGGGCGACAACCACGATGTGGTGAGCCACTCCGCGTTTATCGAGACAGTGAAGGCGAAGCAGTTGACGAAGGCTCAGTTGGAGCTTCATCTTCAGCAGCGGACCCTGGTTCACGAAGCGCTGGACAAGATCCTTCTGTCGGCGAAGGGCGTTCCTTACGGCGAGCAGCAGAAAGAGGTTTTGACGCTCATCAAGGCGGACCTAAAGTCGCTGGGAGTTGCGGAGCCGACGGCGGCGCGGGCCACGCCTTTGACGCGCGATTTTCTGAAGGAGATCGAGACCAGCGCGAAAGAGAGCCCTTACTTTGCCCTCGGCGTATTCCACGTCTATTTCGGCGGGATCACGAACGGCGGCCGCGGAATCGGAGCGATCATTGGGTCGACGGTTGGGTTCACGCCGACCTACTACGAGAAGAGCGACGGGTACCGGCCTTATCTCGAGAAGATCAATTTGATCGAGGATCCGGCGGCACGGAGCGAGACGATCCGTGGGGCGTTGGCGGCCTATAAGTACATCATCGCGACGAACAACGAAGCGGCGTTTAAGAGCTAGGTCAAATGGGGCGCAGGCTTTAGCCTGCAAGAGTGCCCCAGGCTTTAGCCTGGAGGTAATCGTTCAAATCGCTGCCACGCTGCATCGTTCGCCGAACTCCAATCAAACATTTTTGGATCCCGAACAAGCCGAGCCTTTACGGGATTCCATTCGATGTACTTCACCACTCCCCAGAAATGGTCTTCACTACGCATCCAAACATCGAACGATTCTGGCTGCCAAAGACGGCCCTGACGCCCAAGGAGCCTATTAATATCGATCGCCGAACCGCCCTTTACTCGCTGCATGCCCAGGCTCAAACTGACACCAGGGCATGGCGTGACCAACGCGTGACCATGATTCGGCATTACACACCATGCGTGGAGCGTGTAGAGCTTTCCGTGCTGTTCGAATAGCTTCTTCTCTAGAATCCTAGCCGCGCGGGGATCGGCAAGGGCGCAGGCTCCGTGCCCGGCATCGCAGTAAGCTTCGACGCGCTTTGCCAGTTCATTCTTGCGCTCGCTCTCCGGAAGAGATTCAACCTCGGCTCGCATAGCGTCTACGACGGCTTTCGGAAGGGCGTCGGCAAGGTGGAAGGTGACGAACTGGGTTCGGTTCGCGCCATCGATGTGAGGAAGATAGCCACGAGATCGGCGACCTTCCTCCATGTTTTGACTTTACCAGGCTGAAGCCTGGGGCACACTGGCAGGCTAAAGCCTGCGCCCCATTTAGTTCATTACTCCCAGCACTAGGCTCGACGGATGCTTGGCGTCGTGCATGACGGTGATCGTGGCTTTCTGGTAGTCCTCGGGCTTCGCCGTCGCAATGTCTACGAACGTATTGGGGCTTCGGTCGACCAAGGGGAAGAGCGAACCCTGTACTTGGACCATGAGATAGTGGCCTTTGCGGAAGGTGTGGAAGACGTCGTTTAGCTTGAAGTGGACGTGAGTGGGCTGGCCAGGGATGGTGGGGATCGGCTTTTCGAAGGAGTGGCGGAAGCGGGTGCGGAAGATGTCCCACTTGACGTTGAGTTCGTAGCCGGCCATGCTGGCGCCGGTGGGGGATTTATCCGTCGTGTCTTGGGGATAGACGTCGATGAACTTGACCACGAGGTCCATGTCCGTGCCCGTTGTCTTCACCCAGAAATCGACATCGACGGGGCCGGCGACGGTGACGTCGAAGGGGAGCGGTTTTTCGGCGTAGGTTAGGACGTCGGAGCGCTTTTCGTTCCAACGCTGGTCGTCAATCATGTATTCGCGAGTCCGGCGTTTGCTGGTTTCGTAGTCGGCGACGTAGGGCGTGGGGGCGGCGGGGTCGTAGACGAAGGAGTCCTCTCCGGTGGAGGGCTTCATCGGCATGGTTTTGTCTGCTCCGAGATACATGCGGACCTTTTTGAGGTTCTTCGGCGGCCAAACGGGGAGGGTATGCCACTTGTTGGTTCCGGTTTCGAAGACGGTGGCCTCGGCGGGGGCGGCGATTTTCTGGTCTCGGAGGTATTTCTCGAAGAAAGGGAATTCGACGTTTTCGCGGAACCAGATGCTGGTGTCTTGGCCGAAGTCGAGATCGCCGAAGGTGTGGCCGTTGCCGTTGGCCCACATGCCGTGGTACCAGGGGCCCATCACGAGGAAGTTGGGTGTTTCATTCTTCTTCTCGGTGGCGGCGTAGGTGTTCAGCGCACCCCACATGTCCTCGGCGTCGAACCAGCCGCCGACGGTTAGGACGGCGCATTTGACGCCGGTCATGTGGCGGGGGAGGCTGCGGTCCTTCCAGTATTCGTCGTAATTCGGGTGAGCGAGGATCTCGTTCCAGTAGGGGATGAGGCCCTTGTAGTAGAGAGTATCCAGGCCTTTATCGCCGCCCGCGCCGAGGAAGAAGTCGTATTCGCTCTTCCCTGCTTTGTCGATGACCGGGCGCGTGCCGTTTCGGGGGACGTCGAAGCCGGCGGAGAAGTTGAAGTTGTCCTGGACGAAGAAGGCGCCATTGTGGTGAGCGTCGTCGCCGAGGAACCAGTCGCTGACGGGAGCTTGGGGAGAGACGGCCTTGAGGTTGGGGTGGGAGTTGATCGCGCCGGCTCCGGCATAGAAGCCGGGATAGGAGATGCCCCAGAGGCCGACGGCCCCGTTGTTATTATCGACGTGTTTGACGAGCCAATCGACGGTGTCGTACGTGTCGGTGGACTCGTCGATGCCCTTCTCTTCTTTCTTGAGTTGCGGGCGGACGTTGATGAAGTCGCCGGCGCTCATGTTTTTGCCGCGGACGTCTTGGTAGGCGAAGATATAGCCGGCGTCGCGGAATTTGACGCTACCGCGGAAATTCTTGAACCGATCGGGACCGTACGGTCCGGCGCCGTAGGGGGTGCGCTCCATGAGGATGGGGTGCTTTCCGGGAACGGCGGTGGGGGAGTAGACGACGGTGTGGAGGGTGACGCCGTCCCGCATGGGGATATCGTATTCGGCCTTGCTGTAGGTGAGGGGCGGGGTGGCTTGGGGAGCAAGGATGAACAGCATCGGATTACATCCTACAATGAAGGTGGCGAGACGTCCCTCCTTTGATATAGTCCTGGTTGGGAGTCACGAGACCGGGACGGTTTCGCCACGTTAGGGTTTCTGGGGCCCTCCAGGCTGGCGGAGATTGCAAGGCTTCTTCCCCCACCCCCGTCCCCTCCCCATTTTCCTCGCGGTGATTGGCCCCTGTGCGTTGGTTCCTGGGGACCCGCGGAAAAACAGGAGGGGTGACCTGGTTGGGGGTTTTGCGTGGTCAAGTAAGCTTTAGGGGATGTCCGCCTTTGACCCTCGTCATAAGTCCCGCGTAATCACCGAGGGTGCCGATAAGACTGCGAACCGTGCGATGCTTCGGGCGATGGGGCTCGGGGACGCCGATTTGGCGCAGCCGTTTGTCGGGGTCGCGACGGTTTGGAGCGAGTCGACGCCTTGTAATGTGAACCTGGATGCCCAGGGGATCACGGTGGCGGAGGCGGTGAAGCAGCATGGCGGGACGCCGCGGCGGTTTAACACGATCTCGGTGAGCGACGGGATCGCGATGGGGCATGAGGGGATGAAGGCTTCGCTGATTTCTCGCGAAGTGATCGCCGACTCGGTGGAGCTGATGATGCGCGGGCATGCTTACGACGGGTTGGTCGGGCTGGCGGGGTGCGATAAGAGCCTTCCCGGGATGCTGATGGCGATGGCGCGGTTGAACGTGCCGAGCGTGTTTGTCTACGGCGGCACGATCATGCCGGGGCGGTTTAAGGAGAAGGACGTGACGATTCAGGACGCCTTCGAGGCTGCGGGCGCGTTTGCGGCGGGCAAGATCGATGCGGCGGAGCTTCATGCGGTGGAGTGCGCGGTTTGTCCCGGGGCGGGGGCTTGCGGTGGGCAGTACACGGCGAATACGATGGCCTGCGTCGCGGAGGCGATCGGGATGGCGTTGCCGGGGTCCTCTTCTCCTCCGGCGGAGGATTTCGATGGCTCGCGGGCGACGCATTTGGCGTTGGCGGGCGAAGCGGTGATGAAGGCGCTGCGGAGCGGTCTGCTACCGAGCGACATTCTGACGATGAAGGCGTTGGAGAACGGGATTGCGATTGCCGCGGCGACAGGCGGTTCGACGAACGTGGCGCTGCACCTTCCGGCTTTGGCTCGGGAGCTTGGCTTAACGTTGACGTTGGACGATGTCGAGCGGGTTTCGGCGCGCACTCCGACGCTGGCCGACCTGCGGCCCGGCGGGAAGTACGTGATGCTCGACCTGCACAAGGTCGGCGGCGTACCGGCGGTGCTGAAGGCGATGCTGGAAGCGGGGGCTTTGCACGGCGAGTGTTTGACGATTACGGGGCGGACGCTGGAAGAGGAACTCGCGGACGTGAAGATTCCGAGCGCGCAGGACGTGATTCGCAGTTCGGACAATTATCTTGACTCGCACGGCGGGTTGAAGATCGTTCGCGGGAATTTGGCTCCGGATGGCGGCGTGGTGAAGACGACAGGCGTTCGCAAGTTGGCGCATACGGGTCCGGTTCGCGTGTTTGAGTGCGAGGAGGATGCGATGGCGGCGGTGCAGCGGCGCGAGATTCAGCGCGGAGATGTCGTGGCAATTCGGTATGAGGGGCCCCGCGGTGGTCCGGGCATGCGGGAGATGCTAGGCGTGACGTCGGCGATCGTCGGTCAGGGGCTAGGTTATGACGTGGCTTTGCTGACCGATGGCCGATTCTCGGGCGCGACGCGAGGACTGATGGTCGGCCATGTCGGACCCGAGGCGATGGACGGCGGGCCGATTGCGCTGCTGCGCGATGGCGACATCGTGACGGTTGACGCGGAGAACGGGGTGCTTTCGGTGGATCTGACGGATGCGGAGTTGGCGGCGCGGAAAGCGATTTGGCGGCCGATCGATGCGCGATACGCGAATGGGGTTTTGGCGAAGTATGCGCGGCAGGTTGGGCCGGCTTCGGGTGGGGCGGTAACGCACTAGGGTGTCGGATAGCCGATTCGCTTTCGACCTCCCTGCCTACGCTGCACGTATCGGTTACGCCGGCTCTCTGGATCCAACCCTTGAAACGCTTCGGGGGTTGGCGGAGCGGCATGTTTCGAGCGTTCCTTTTGAGAACCTGAATGTGCTGCTTGGGCTACCAATTGAGCTTTCTCCGGAGGCTCTGGAAAGGAAGCTGGTGGGGGAGCGGCGGGGCGGCTACTGTTTTGAGCAGAACGGGCTGGTGCTCGGGATTTTGGAGCAGATCGGGTTCGAAGTGAGGCCGCTTTCGGGGCGGGTGCGGATCGATTTGCCGCGGGAAATTACGCCGCCTCGGACGCATCTTTTTGTGCTGGTCACGCTGGATGGTGAAGAGTGGTTCTTCGACGTCGGGGTGGGTGGGATGTCGCTGACTTCGCCGATTCGGTTTCGGTTGGACGAGGAGCAGGCGACGCTTCACGAGACGCGTCGGATCGTGCACCACGACGGGCGATATTTCCATCAAGCTTGGATGGGTAAGGATTGGGCGGACGTTTATGAGTTCACCGGGGAGACCATGCCGATGGTGGACCGCGAGGTTGGGAACTGGTGGACGAGCACGAATCCGACTTCTAAGTTCGCCAATAACCTCTTTGCGGCTCGAGCTTTGGATGACGGCGTTCGTTTGAACCTATTTAACGACCGGCTGACCCGGCGTCGAGGGCCGGAGGTTTTGGAACAGCGGGTTCTGCCCTCGGCGGAGGAAGTGGTTAAGGTTTTGGCGGGGGAGTTTGGGCTTGTGGTTCCGGATGGCTCGCCGGTTGAGCGGCTGTATCGGCCAGTCTAAGACACGCTTCTCGTTCCTGCGTTCGGAAGACTGCGCTCCTTGGGAGATACGCGGGCGGGGCCGCCCACGCCACGGGGTGGATGGTAATTGGGCGTTACTGGCGTACATCGTTGCGCATCCTAAGTAAGGTGCTGGTCGCTCTTATCGCTCTCGCCCCCTCCGGGTTTGGACTGACGCAGGCTAGTTACTGGTCGACGCATACGGCGAATGGGGAGCACATGCTGTTTCCGGGGGACGTCGATGGGGACGGGCGGGCGGATTTGCCGAATCTTTGGCCGAATGGAGAGGTGTCGATCGACGTCGTTTTGACCTCGAAGTGGGGCAAGCCGAGAGGGTCGGTTCGGTCGCGGAACGGGTTTGGGCGGGATGCGGTGGCGGCGGCTTGCGGGGCGTTTGCCGAGGGGACGGGGGCGGCGTTTGTGGCGGTGTGCGCAGATGGCTCGGTGCACGTGGCGTCGGGGATGACGACGGGTCAGAACCAGTTCCCGGACGACGACGTGGCGGCCACGATTCCACCGGAACTGCGTTTGAAGGAGAAGGGGCACGCCCTGGTGGCGGATTTCGATGCGGATGGGAAGGCGGACATCCTGCTGGTGGCGGGAGACGGACGGCTGGTGCTGTTGAGAAACGCGCGAGCGCCGAAGGGCAAGCCGGCGTTTAAGGCGGAGCCGGTCGCGCTTAAGATTCCGGGCTTTCGGCAGGTGGCGGCCGGGAATACCGCGGTTGGAAAACCGGCGGGGGTCTATTGGCTGGATGGCTCGGGCGGGCTGATGAGTTCCTCGCTGGGTGGAGTCTCGAAGAAGCTGCTTCAGGCGGGGCCGGATGAGGGGCTGGCGGTGGGGCGGTTCCGGGGCGCGGCGGGGGCGGACGTTTTGGTGGGCCAGAAGCTGCTCGTTGGCGGCAATCCGGCGACGATTCTGGACGAGCCGACGATTCCGAAGAGCGCGAAGGGAGACCTCCCTTGGCTGGTGGGGGACTTTGACGGGAACGGGAAGGACGATCTCTTTCGGATGCGGAATACCGACGAGGCGTTTCTGGGGGACGACCGGTATGTCCATTTTTCGTTCGATGCGAAAGACACCATGAAGGGTTATCTAGCGAGCGCGCCGGATGGGCTGCCGGACTGCTGGAAGACGGGGCAAATTAAGGCGGGCGGGCTGGATCTCAAGGCGCTGGGGTGCAAAGTGGGGCGCTGCGATCTGGTGCTGGATGTGCAGACCTTCGACGATGTCTCGCAGGCCGAACTGGTCGCGGAGTTTGAGGGAGTGAAGAAGTATTTCGCGGGGTTGCCGATTCAGAATCCGGACGGTTCGACGGGCATCGCCGTTCACACGATCTTTCATCCTTCCCTACCCGTGTCGCAGAAGAACGCCGTCTCCGGCGACTTCGATCGGGATCGTCCGCCAGTCGAGCACCGCGGGATTACGCATTGGGTCCAGGTGTTTCGCGGCATTGGGGGCGTGGCGTCGATCTGGGGCTGCCGGGCGCAGGTGAACGAGACTTGGGGCTGCGTGGTTCACGAGTTGGGACACAACTTTGGACTGGTCCACGATGGCTATCAGTCGTATCTCTATTCGCCCATCTATGGGAGCGTGATGAACTACAACTATAGCTACGGGATCGACGATAGCCCCGACAAGCTGACGTACTCTCGCGGGCTCTTTGTGGGTCACGATCTCGACGAGCGGCACCTGAGCGAGGTCCTTCCGTTTCCGATGGAAAAGGTCCACTTCCTTTCCGCGCGGCCCTATCACTACCACCTGAAACCGGGGCCGGACGGGAAGACGACGCTGATCGACTGGAACTGGAACGGAATTTTCGGGGAGACGGACGTAGCGGCGGACATCAACTGGGAGGCGGGAAGGCGGACCTGGGACAACGCCGATCTCGGGCGAGCGAACTGCACTCCGGCACTGGTGGCGACCGACGATTCGGACAAGGCCCGCTTGCTCGTCATCGCGGGTAAGCATGGTGGGGATGCGGAGCCACTTTCGGAGAAGGCCCCGGGCAAATTGTTTGGACGGGTTTGGATCGGGGACGACATCGATCGAGGCGCTAATAAGTGGGCGGGGGAGCAGTCGCTTTCGATCTCAGATTGCACCGGGGATCCTAGCGTAGCGCGGGTGGGGGGCAAGATCGTTTTGGCCTACCCGACGGCGAAAGGAGTGGTTTTAAGGAACCTGGCGGTGGGTTCGGATGGATCGGTCATCGCCGGGGAGGCTTCGCCGGTGCCACGGACAATGGGAAGCATTCCGACCTTGGTCGCGCAGGGTGATTCGCTGTATCTGCTGCTTTGGAGCGGCCCGACATCGCCCGTGACGATTGGGAAGGTGTTGGTCGAGGGAGCGAGCCCGTTTGCACGTCCGCCGTTGCCGACGAAGATCGTGAGCCAGTATCCGGTCGGCGCGACATCCGCTCCGGGAGTGATTTGGGTTTCGGCGGTCGAGCGGACGAAGGATGGGCGGAACAAGTGGCGGCTGTTCAGCCTACGAGGAGAGGCTGACAACTTCTCGCTTCGGTCGGGAGAGTACGGTCCGGGTGAGGGGGCGGGGCGGTTGCAGGTGATCGTAGAGCCGGCGAAAGGGTTTGAAGGGACGGGACAAGCCTATCTGTTCGCCAGGGGCGGCGGCGATACGTTCGGCGACATCTGGCACGGGCAGCGGGCGGGCGATAGCGAGGGCTGGCACCAGATCAAATATGATTTCGGCGGTCCGACGAGCCGAACGGCGCCGGGGGTTTGCGCCTTTCATGGCGACTGGGCGATGGCGATGTACCGGCAGGATGGGACGCTTTACTGCACCTTCCGAGGGCGAGGAGTGCGGGCGGATCCGGTGAAGGACTTCGACGATATCGGGCATATCGCGCGGGTGGGTCTGCAGCAGTCGATCAATACGATCGAGGCAAAGGGATAGATTGTCGTCTCCGCCTTTTCTTCGGTTAGAAACGGCCGCGAAACGAGAAGCCGGCTCGGCCGTGGCCGATCTGGGCTTGGAAGAGGAGGCCGTGGGGCAAGGAGAACTCTAGCTGTCCGATGGCGAAGCCAAGTCCGGCACCCGCTAAGACATCTCCGAGGTTATGTTTTCGCAGTTGGATTCGCGAGTAGCTGATCCAGGATGCGCCTCCGAACCAGAGGGGCGCTTCTCGGGGGTGGAGGCGGGACTGGGCGGCAGCCATCGCGAAGGCAAGGGTGGCGTGTCCGCTTGGGAAGCTATCGTTTCCGCTGCCGTCGGGGCGGGGGGCGTGGACGAGGAACTTGAGGCCCTCGGCCAGGATCAGCGACGAGGCCATGGTGTCGGCGGTACGCCAGAAACGGTCGCCGCCGTGGATCGCCTCGCGGGCGAAGCCGAGGCCAAGGAAAGCATAGGTTCCCGGGCCGGAGACGGCCTTGGCGACGTTGTCTTGGGCTTGAGCGAAGGCTGTGCCGGTGAGGAGGAGACCGGCAAGGAGCGGTTTCATGGCTGGCGGAGTTCTGTCCAGAATTTGGCAGAGTGGCGGGACAAGCTGAGGTCGTGGCGGAGCGAGTTGACCATGCCGTCCGGGTGGTTGGAGGCGGGCGCTTTGTCGTCCCGGAACTGTCGATCGGAATCTTCGGCAGGGATGCCGATGGCGTCGCTGATAAGGGGCGCCTCTTCCCCCTTTCCTAACGCGGCTATGTTTTTCCCGAGTTGGACGTGGGGTGGCCAGACGGCTTCTTCCAAGGTCGACTTCGGATCGTAGAGGAAGCTAGTGAGGCGGTGGCGCTGACCGAGCCACAGGACGTTTTCCTTCGCGTGGGGGTCCACCGGACAGAACCAGGCGGAGTCGGTGGGCACGTAGGGCTTCATCAGTTCGCGAAGTTTGGCGGGTGACGCGGCCAAATCGCCTTCCGGAATCCCCTTCGCGTCACGATACGCCCATTCGGCGGTGGTGGCGGCGGGCAGGTATCCGTCATGATCGCCGGCGTACATGACGAGTCCGCTTCCAAGGGCGTGAAGTTTCTCGGCGCAGTTACTCTGCTGAGCCCTTCCGGTAATGGCTCGAACGGCGGGGTAGCAGATGGCGGCGATAACGATCATGATCGCCACCCCGACGAGCGCTTCCAAGACCGTTACTCCGCGCCGCCGCACGCGGGAGAGAATACCAAGTTCGGTCCTTTCTTAAGCGATCCAGCCGAAAGTGCTTACTGAGGTTCAGGATCTGAGGGTTCAAGGTTCCTTCAGATGTACAATGGCGTCGTCCGTTGTATTTCCTAGTTGCCGAGATCCTTTATATCAGTACGCAACGAAGCGAGAGATTATGAAAACGCATATTGCAAAGAGGGCCTTGCGCGGTTTTGCGCTGGCCAGCATGGTCGTGTCTTCCATGGCTTGTGGAGGAGGAGCCGGAGGCTCCGTCGCAAGTGGGGGCGGTTCCGGAGGGATCGACGATTCACGTTCGTCCTCGACGGCGACGTTCCATGTTGACGTCGAGACGGGCGCCGTCACCGTCACCCCGAACAAACCGGCGAGCCGGGCAGTGTTCGCGGGCTCGGCGGTGGGTTTTAACAGCGCCACCCTGCTGGATCAGCCGGGCAATGTGGGAATCAAAACGCTCGCCGTTTCGATGACGAATAACTGGGGTCTGCCGATCGGGGCTTCGCCGAACGGCACGACCGGTGGATTGAAGGTCATTTTCGGCAACTTCTCTAACGTCAGCGCGTTCTCCGACATTCGACCGCGAACGGTGGTCTCCACTTTCGCCGGTAACGGCACGGCGGCGGTCACGAACGGGAGCCTTCTCGCTTCGTCGTTCAACGGCCCGACGGGCATCGTGGCGGTGGGAGGCGGCGTGTTTTACGTCTGCGACCGGACGGGCAACACCATCCGGAAGATTTCGGGTGGCGGCGTTTCGGTTCTCGCGGGCGCCGCGGCGAGCGGTAGCGCCAATGGACAGGGAGCCACAGCCCGCTTCAACGGACCGTTTGGCATCGCCTATAACCCGGTCGACAATGCGCTTTTCGTAACGGACCTGCTGAACAACATGGTTCGTCGCATCACCCCGGACGGACGGGTGACGAAGGTCGCGGGAAGCACTACCCCGGGCTCCGCGGACGGTGTCGGGACCTCCGCGACGTTTAACGGACCGACGGGCATCGCCGTCGATTCCAACGGCGCCATCTATGTCGCCGATATCAGCGGTAATCGAATTCGAAAGATTGTCTACACCGGAAACGATCGCACATCGTCGAACAGTTACACGGTGAGTACGCTTGCCGGAAGCGGAGCCTCAGGCAATGTGGATGGCTTTGGAACGTCCGCTACTTTTAGCAACCCCTCCGGCCTGACGACCGCTCCCGACGGCAGCATCTACGTTTGCGAGTTGGCCGGCAACGTGATCCGCCGTGTGAGTTCGGTGGGTGAGGTGACGACGATCGCGGGAACCACCGTCGCCGGTTCCAACGATGGTCTCGGCACGACGGCGACCTTTAACTCCCCCCGTGGTCTGGTCTATTCGCGCGGAGCGCTGTTCGTGACGGACCGCCTTGGAAACCGGATTCGCCAGCTCACGCTGAACGAGGGAGCGAGTCCCGCGGCGGCTTCGAGTTGGACGGTAGCTAC